>OGPB01000674.1_pt1 | contig 21883 bp, 16 predicted proteins | sample 1552821 | NCBI WGS metagenome assembly OGPB01 (sample SAMEA2580192, study PRJEB22360) | human gut metagenome | biome: human gut; feature: human-associated habitat; material: faeces | place: Denmark | collected 2008/2010 | reverse complement strand
ACACCTGAGAAAGCTGCTGGATGGGCTGGGTGAAGTTCTTGACGTACTGGATGAACGCCTGAATATCGCCGATGGTGATGGCGCCCGCTGCGGCAAAAATGCTGCCGACGATGGCAACGGCCACATAGCCCAGGTTGCCCACAAAGTTCATGATGGGCTGCATCAGGCCGGACAAAAACTGCGATTTCCACGCGGATTCGTACAGCTTATCGTTCGCGGTGTTGAAGTCGTCCAGCACGGCGGCCTCGCGGTTGAACGCCTTGATGACGTTGTGGCCGGAGTAGACCTCCTCGACCTGACCGTTGACAACGCCCAGTGTCGCCTGCTGCGCCTTGAAATACTTCTGGCTGAACTTGACGACCACCAGCACCAGTGCCAGCGAGACCGGCAGGATCAGCAGGGCAATCAGCGTCATTTTAGGGCTGATGGACAGCATCATGATGAGCACGCCGACCATCGTTGCAACGCTGGTGATCAGCTGGGTCACGCTCTGGTTCAGGCTCTGGCCCAGCGTATCCACGTCGTTTGTAATGCGGGACAGCACCTCGCCGACGGTGCGCTTTTCAAAGTAGGCCAGCGGCAGGCGGTTGATTTTTTTGCTGATCTGGTCGCGGAAGTCGTAGCAGACCTTCTGCGACAGGCCGGACATGAGCCAGCCCTGAATGAAGCTGAACGCCGCGGACAGCAGGTACATACCCAGCAGGAACAGCAGCACCTTGCCGATGTAGGCAAAGTCGATGCCGCCCACACCGCGCAGCTTGGCGATCCAGCCGGTGGCCAGTGCCGTGGTGGCCTTGGCCAGGATCTTCGGCCCTGCAATGTTGAAAATGGTTGACAGAACAGCAAAAACAATGACGACGACCAGCGACAGCTTATACTTGCTCATGGCGGCCAGCAGCTGGCCCAGCGTGCCCTTGAAGTCCTTGGCGCGCTCCGTCGTCATGCGTCCGGGTCTTGGCATATCACTCACCCTCCTTCTGCAAATTCAGTTCCTTCTGGCTCAGCTGGCTGCGCGCAATTTCCTGATACGCGGGGCAGCTTTCCATCAGCTGGGCATGGGTGCCCTTGCCGACGATGCGGCCCTCATCCAGCACCAAAATCTGGTTCGCGTGCAGCACAGTGGAGATGCGCTGCGCCACAATAATGACCGTGGCGTTGTCGGTTTTAGCCTTCAGCGCACGGCGCAGCGCCACGTCGGTCTTGTAGTCCAGCGCCGAGAAGCTGTCGTCAAACAGATAGATCTGCGGGTGCTTGGCAATGGCGCGGGCAATCGAAAGGCGCTGCTTCTGCCCGCCGGAGACGTTGCTGCCGCCCTGGGCAATCGGGCTGTCGAAGCCCTCAGGCTTGGCGGAGATGAACTCCGTGGCCTGGGCGATCTCGGCGGCCTGCTCTGCGTCGGCGTCGGTGATGTGGTCGCCGCCGAACTTCAGGTTGGATGTGATCGTGCCGCTGAACAGCACGCCCTTCTGCGGTACATAGCCCAGCTCGTCGTGCAGCTGTGCCTGGGTCATATCGCGCACATCAACGCCGTCAATCGTCACGCTGCCCTCGGTCACATCGTAGAAGCGCGGGATCAGGTTGAGCAGCGTAGATTTGCCGCAGCCCGTGGAGCCGATGATGGCCGTTGTCTCGCCGGGTCTGGCCGTGAAGCTGATGTGCTCGAGCGCGTCCTCGTCGGAGCCGGGATAGCGGAAGCTGACGTCATGGAACGCCACAACGCCGTGGGTGCCGTCCGCGGGCAGTGCCTTGGGCGCAGCGGGGTCATGGATGGTCGAGGGGGTCTTGATGACCTCGTCAATGCGGTCCGCAGCCACACCGGCGCGGGGCAGCATGACGGCCACCATGGCCAGCATCAGGAAGGACATGACGATCTGCATGGTGTAGGTGATGAATGCGATCATCTCGCCCACCTGCATATTTCCGGCATCCATGGCCTTGCCGCCGAACCAGACGATGAGCAGGCTGGTGCCGTTCATGATCAGGGTCATAAAGGGCATCATGGCCACCATGGCGCGGTTGGTGAACAGCTGGGTGCCCATCAGCTCCCGGTTGGCAGCATCAAAACGCTTTTCCTCAAAGGATTCACGGCTGAATGCACGCACCGGCATCACGCCGGTCAGGATCTCGCGGCTGACGAGGTTCAGCTTGTCCACCAGCGTCTGCATGATCTTGAACTTGGGCATGGCGATGCTCATCAGAACCGTGATGAGCAGAAGCAGAGCGGCCACGTCCAGCACGATGATCCAGGCAAGGCCGGTGTTGCCCTGGGTGACGTGCATCACGCCGCCGATGCCCAGAATGGGGGCGTAGGCCACCATGCGCAGCAGGATGACACAGGTGAACTGCACCTGCTGGATATCGTTGGTAGTGCGGGTGATCAGGGAAGCGGTGGAGAAATTCTCGATCTCCGCGTTGGAAAAGTGGATGACCGAGGAGAAGGTCTCTCTGCGCAGTTCCCGGCCGATGGAAGCCGAAACGCGGGAGGCAATCAGGCCCACCAGAATGGCAACGACCACCATCAGCAGGGTCAGGGCCAGCATTTGGCCGCCCACACGGAAGAGGTAGGCCATCTGTACATCATGGGAAACGCCCTGTGCCTCATATTCCAGGCTGACCAGCAGGGTGGCCTGACTTGCCATGCTGGAAAGGGTGGTCTCGTCTACCTGTTCCATGGCGCTGGCCAGTTGCTGCTGGATCATTTCCCGGGAAAAACCGGGCATCTGGGCCATGGCTGCGAACTGGGCACAGACGGCATCCAGATCCTCCGCCGTGGGAGCAGCGGTCATGGCTTCCGCTTCATCCCCGGCCGTCTCGTCCTCGCTCCGATAGCCGGACAGCGGAGCCATGGCGGCAGCGTTCTGCCCGGCAGGGGCGTTGGCATTCTGCGCCGCAGCCATATACAGCACGATATCCGGTGTGGTAACGGCCTCCTCCAGAGCCGTGCGCTCGGCATCGGTCAGGTCACTGCGGAGCTTCAGAACACCGTCGTCCTGAAGATAATATCCGTAGGCATTCTGCAGCGCGTCTGCATCCTCTTCACTCATCAAAAGCGAGAGGGCATCCAGTGTGCTTTGGCGCACGGTCTCCGGCAGGGGACTTTCAACGCCGCCCTGCTGGATGCCGGTGTCCACGATCTTGCTCGTGTAATCCGGCAGGGAAAGGTCGCAGTAGGCCTGCACGAACAGCAGAGCCACCACGGCAAGGCAGGCGGCCCAGTGGCGGGCCAGCTGCTTGAAAATTTTACCCATTTTCGTTTTCTCCCTTCAATTTGGCTTGTTGCTCCGCATTTTCCGCTTCCACAGCCTCCAGCAGTACACCGGTCAGGGAGAACAGCTGCTCCCGCTGCTCTTCCGGGATGCGGCAGATGACCCGCTCAAAGTAACGGCTGATGGCAGTTTCGACCTGGCGGCTGGCATCCAACCCCTTTTCCGTGGGGCGCACCAGCGTTTTGCGGCGGTCATTGGGGTCTGTGATCCGCTCAATGAGTCCATCCTGCTCCAGCTGGCGCAGCGCGCGGGAAACAGCGGGCAGGGGCTGTTTGACGGCGGCAGCCAGATCGGAAACATAGATGGAGCCGTTTTGGCCATGCTCTTCAATGGTCATCAGCACGCCTTCCAGCATGATGAAATGACACTTGGGGCAGCTTTCCAGTGCCATTTTGGCACCGCGTTTGCCTTCTGTGCTCAGCCGATGCAGATAATGGACCAAGGCGAACAGTTCCGGTGCGCTCTTCTGCGGCATACGAATCCTCCTTATCACTTGACAGATGCAAATACTTAACATATGATAACTATTTGCTGATGACAATAATATACCCGCCTGCATCGGAATGCAAGCGGGTAAAAATGAACTTTTTGAAAACTCTGAAGATCCTGCGCATCAAGGAGAAAAAATCACTCGTGGAGCTGACGTTCTTCCACCAGACTCTCTCGTTTGCTGCTGATACGTCCCAGTCCGTAGGCCAAAAATGTGGCGCAAAGCAGGTTCAGCCATGCCAGCGATGCACCGCTGAAGGTGTTGGTAACGCCGATGAGAAGGTTTGCCAGACAGAGCAGCCTCACCATCTGTCCAATTTTGTTCAAGTGAGAGATACGGGAATCCACATCCGAAAACATATCAAAGGGACCTAGCTGGGCGCTGCGGCGGAAATATCCCCAACTGAAGCAATGCCCAACGCTCTGTGCTTCCAACTCTCCCATGAAACTTTCAAAATCCGGGGAACTGTCCAGCATGGCAAGCCGGATGATGTACTGGCCGGGTTCCGTCTTTTCAAAGGTGTAGGTGCAGAACCCGGCATTCTGCAGGGCCCAGCCCTCCTGCGCCATTTCGTTGAGCCAGCGTTCTTCTTTTTCAAATTCCCAGACCCAGAAATTCCGATGCAGCGTTTTTGTTTCACTCATACCTGTTCCTCCTGTAAAATGGCGCGGCCATTGGCAGCAAGCTCCTCCAGCCGGACCAGCTCCTGTTTGAGCACCTTCAGCCCGGCAGAGGTCAATTGGTATTCTTTTTTGCGGCTCCCGCTTTCCATGGGCAGGGGAGAGATCCACCCCTTTTCGCACAGGGCATTCAGGGCACCGTACAGGGTTCCGGCAGCCAGCCGTACCCTTCCGCCGGAGAGCTGCTGGGTCTCCTGCATGATGCCGTAGCCATGCCGCGGATGATAGAGGGAAAGCAGGATGTAGTAGGTGGTTTCCGTCAGTGCCGGATTTTCCATTATATCACCTCGCTTTGTATCGCTATGCGATATATCATGGGTGCATTATATCGCTTCACGATATAACTGTCAAGGGGCTGAAAATAAAAAAGCTCTCCCGGAGGGGAGAGCAAAGACAAACAACCAGAGAAAACCGGTCAACGATCGTGGAACAGTCGGTTATCCACCCAGATGCAGACGCAGGCACCCAGTACCGAGATAACAAAGGAGCTGATGCTGCCGGTGGCATGGATGCCGATGAGGCCGAACAGGAACTCGCCCACAAAGCTGCCCAGAATACCCAGCACAATGTTGCGGCCGGTGGAAGTCTGGGTGCCCATAAAGCGGTTGGCGATGTGACCGGCCAGAGCGCCTACCAGCACGCCCACGAGCAGGGAAGCCAGCAGGCCGATCAGAGAGAACAGGCCCATCAGCACGCCCACCAGAGCGCAGATCAGGGCAAGGACAATCAGGATAGACAAAGTGATCATACAGAAGCCTCCTTGGTTTCTTTTGTAAGAACGGCATTTTCTGCCGCGTACCGGCAGATGTCGTTCAGACAGCACTTTTCACATTCGGGTTTGCGGGCATTGCAGACAGCACGGCCATGCATCACAAAGCGGTGGCACAGGTCACTGCCTTCCTCCGGCGGAATGATCTTCCACAGGGCCATCTCCACCTTCTGCGGCTCCTTGATGCCATCCACCAGCCCGATTTTATTGCACAGCCGGATGCAGTGGGTGTCTGTGACGATGGCGGGTTTGCAGAACACATCGCCCATGATCAGGTTGGCGCTCTTGCGGCCCACGCCGGGCAGTGCCAGCAGCTCTTCAAAGGTGGTGGGCACTTTGCAGTTGTATTTATCCCGCAGCACCCGCATACAGGCCGAGATATCCCGGGCCTTGCTGTGGCCCAGCCCACAGGGCTTGACGATGGCTTCAATCTCATCGGGCTCTGCCGCAGCCAACGCTGCTACATTGGGGTATTTTGCAAACAAGTCCTGTACCACAATGTTCACCCGGGCATCGGTGCACTGAGCCGCCAGCCGGACACTGACCAGCAGCTGCCAGGCGTGGTCGTAATCCAGCGTGCAGGCTGCATCCGGATATTCTGTTTTCAGCCGGTCGATGACCTGGAGCGCCAGCTCCTTTTTGGCAGAGAGATCTTCTGCCGCAGCAGCTTTCTTCATCTGAACCCCTCGTTTCCCGTAAATTACTATGATAATAGCATGTTTCGACTTTTTTGTAAATGGGGTTTGTGGCATCCATCTGAGAATGATTTTCATTATTGCTCTTGCTGTTCGTGTAAAAATGAGGTATACTATTTTTATATAAGGCCCATGCAGAACAGCAGGGCAGTACAGGAGGGAACGCCCGATGAATGAACCGCTGGCGCAGCGTATGCGCCCCAAAACGCTGGCCGAAGTCTGCGGCCAGCAGCATCTGCTGGCCCCGGGGCGGGTGTTCCGCCGCACCATCGAGAGCGGCCGCATCCCCAACATGATCTTTTACGGCCCGTCCGGCACCGGCAAGACCACTGTGGCCCGCATCATTGCCGAGAACAGCGGCATGACGCTGCATAAGCTCAACGGCACCTCCTGCGGCACGGGGGATATCAAGGCAGTGCTCAAGGATATCGGTACACTGGCCGGGGCGGGGGGCATCCTGCTGTACCTCGATGAGATCCAGTATCTGAACAAGAAGCAGCAGCAAAGCCTGCTGGAGTGCATTGAGGACGGAACTGTGACCCTGATCGCCTCCACTACCGAGAACCCTTATTTTTACATCTATAATGCACTGCTTTCCCGCTGCACCGTGTTTGAATTCAAATCGCTGACAGCTGCGGATGTGGAGCAGGGGTTGCGGAACGCCCTGAAAAAGCTTTCAGAGAGCGAGGGTACGCCCATCCGGATGGAGGACGATGCCTGTGCCTATCTTGCCGAGAGCGCGGGCGGCGATCTGCGCAAGGCACTGGGGTGCCTTGATTTTGCAGTGACGGCGGCGGCTCCCGAACCGGAGGGAAAACACATCACGCTGGATATGATCCAGCAGGTCACCCGCCGCACTGCCATGCGGTACGACCGGGACGGCGATGACCACTATGATATCGTGTCGGCTTACCAGAAATCCATGCGCGGCTCCGACCCGGATGCAGCGCTCCACTATCTGGCCCGGCTGCTGGAAGCCGGGGATCTGCCCTCGGCCTGCCGTCGGCTCATGGTGTGCGCCTGCGAGGATGTGGGCCTTGCCTACCCGCAGATCATCCCCATCGTCAAGGCGGCGGTGGATATCGCCAACGCGGTGGGCCTGCCCGAAGCGCGGCTGGCCCTGGCGGATGCAGTTGTGCTGGTGGCGACCAGCCCAAAATCCAACAGCGCCCATGATGCCATCAACGCTGCCATTGCGGATGTGCAGGCCGGGCGTACCGGGCCCATTCCACGCCAGCTGCAGAACAAGCACTATGACGGGGAGGATGCGCTGGTAAAGGGCCAGAATTACAAGTATGCCCACGATTACCCCAACCACTGGGTCGAGCAGCAGTATCTGCCGGATGTGCTCAAGAACACAAAATACTACACCTTTGGAGAAAACAAGAATGAGCAGGCCTCCCGCGCATATTGGGCGCGGATCAAGGGCGAAGAGAACGTATAAAGGGAAGAGAAGGAGAGAGGAAGATGCGTTATTCCAAACAGCGGGAGCTGGTGCTGCGCACCGTGGAGCAGCTTTGCGACCACCCCACCGCCGAAGAGATCTTTGATAAGGCGGCCCCGGAGTGCCCGGGCCTGAGCCTGGGCACCGTTTACCGCAACCTGAACAGTCTGGTGGAGGCAGGCATGGTGCGCCGGGTGTCCATTCCGGGCAGGGCGGATCGTTTTGATCACACCCTGTGCTGGCATAGCCACCTCTACTGTACAGCCTGCGGTGGCGTAGTGGATGCCGATGTGGACGAGAAACAGGTGATGAGGCTGGTGCGCCGCCAGAAGGATGTTGTGGTGCAGGACTGCGCTGTGGTGCTGTTCGGCCTGTGTGAAGCATGCGCCAAAAAGCAGGCAGAAGGCTGAATTACCCCGAAGGATTCTGAAATTTGCGGTTTCCCACTTGCCCTTATGGCAGAAAGAGGGTATACTAAAAGGAGCTTTTGAAAAATAAGGATGGTTTTTATTGGAATACATTAACTTTGAACACAACGAGACGGCTGCGGAGCTGGTGCGTGCGGCTTACGACACCCCGCCGCTGGCCTTTGTACACAGCTATGGCTGTCAGCAGAACGTTAACGATGGCGAGCGCATCAAGGGCGTGCTGGTGGATATCGGCTACGGCCTGTGCGATAAGCCCGAGGATGCAGACCTCATCCTCTTCAACACCTGCGCCGTGCGGGAGCACGCCGAGCAGCGCGTGTTCGGCAATGTGGGTGCACTGAAGGGCCTGAAGGAGAAAAAGCGCGGCCTGATGATCGGCCTGTGCGGCTGCATGGCCAACCAGAAACATGTGGTGGAAAAGCTGCGCAAGAGCTATCCCTATGTTGATCTGGTCTTTGGCGTGGATGGCATCGATACGCTGCCCCAGCTCATTGCTCAGAAGCTGCAGAAGCATAAGCGCGTGCTGATGGAGCCTGCCCAGCGCCCGGTCATCGTGGAGAACATTCCCATCCGGCGCGAGAGTGAGTTCCGCGCCTGGCTGCCCATCATGTACGGCTGCGACAATTTCTGCACCTACTGCATCGTACCTTATGTGCGGGGCCGTGAGAAGAGCCGCAAGCCCGGCGATATCCTGGCGGAGTTCCGGGGGCTGGTGGAAGCCGGATACAAGGAGATTACCCTGCTGGGCCAGAACGTGAACAGCTACGGCAAGGGCCTGGAAGAACAGGTGGATTTTGCTGATCTGCTCAATCTGCTCTGCGCTGTGCCCGGCGATTACCAGATCCGCTTTATGACCAGCCACCCGAAGGATGCCAGCCACAAGCTGATCGACACCATTGCGGCCCAGCCCCACCTGTGCAAACACCTGCACCTGCCGGTGCAGTGCGGCTCGGATGAATTGCTGAAAAAGATGAACCGCCATTACACCATCGGGCAGTACATGGAGCTGATCGAGTACGCCCGCAAAAAGGTGCCCGGCATCACCTTCTCCAGCGATATCATCGTGGGCTTCCCCGGGGAAACGGAGGAGGATTTCCAGGACACGCTGGAACTTGTGAAGAAAGTCGGCTATATGCAGCTGTTCACCTTCATCTACTCCAAGCGTACCGGCACCAAGGCAGCGGAAATGCCCGACCCCACCCCTCGCGCGGAGAAAACCGACCGGATGACCCGCCTGCTCAAGGTGCAGGACGAGATCGCAATGGATCTGGTCCGGCAGCAGGTGGGCCAGACTGTCCGGGTGCTGGTGGAAGGCTATGGCCGCAGCGACGGAACCCTCTCCGGCCGGTTGGACAACAACCTGACCGTGGAGTTTGCCGCAGACCCCGCCCTGATGGGCAGCTACGCACAGGTGCACCTGACCGGTGCCCGCGCCACTGTCCTGCTGGGCGAACTGGAAACGTGATCCCGGGGCACACCGGCCCCAATGATAATCTAACTATAAAAACAAACACATCAAAGGAGATTTTTGATTATGGATTGCATCGATCTGTTCAAGCGCGCCGCCATGGCACTGCAGACTGACCCCCGTTACCTGGCTCTGGATCAGGCCCGCAAGGCAAACGACAAGGATGAGGAGCTGCAGAATCTCATCGGGGAGTTCAATCTGGCCCGCATGGATCTGAACAACGAGATCAGCAAGAGCGAGCGCAGTGATGAGCGCATCGCCGAGCTGAACACCAAGGTCAACGACCTGTATGGCAAGATCATGGCTGACGAGGGTATGACTGCTTACAACGAGGCAAAGCGCGACTGCGAGAACCTGGTCAACTACATTGATGCCATCATCAACACCGCAATGAACGGCGGCGACCCCATGACCGTGCAGGAGCCCAGTGAATCCTGCACCGGCAGCTGCTCCACCTGCGGAGGCTGCCACTAACAGGTAAAATGAGAACGCGGCTGCAAATCGCAGGCCGCGTTTTCCTTCCATTCGCAGTTACTTACTGCAAACCGACGGAAAGAAGCAAAGCGGCATAGCCCGCAGGAAAGGTGAACGATTATGGCAGAACTGTCGCCCATGATGCAGCAGTATATGGACATCAAGAAGCAGTATAAGGACGAGATCCTGTTTTACCGCATCGGCGACTTTTACGAGATGTTCTTTGACGATGCGCTGACCGCCTCCCGGGAGCTGGACCTGACCCTGACGGGCAAGCAGTGCGGCATGGAAGAGCGTGCCCCCATGTGCGGCGTGCCCTTCCACAGCTACGAGAGCTATGTGGCCCGCCTGATTGCCAAGGGATACAAGGTGGCGATCTGTGAGCAGATGGAGGACCCGTCCAAGGCAAAGGGACTGGTCAAGCGCGATATCATCCGGGTGGTCACGCCGGGCACTGTCATCGAGAGCAGTATGCTGCAGGATGACAAAAACAACTACATTGCAAGCATTTTTCTGAAAGGGAACGCGGCGGGCATCTGCTTTGCCGATGTTTCCACCGGTACGGCCCACATCACCGAGCTGAAACGGGAGAAGATTGTGCCTGCCGTGATCGCGGAGCTCTGTCGCTACCATCCCAGCGAGGTGCTGATGAACCCCGGAATGCTGGACTGCCGTGAGCTGACCGGCTATATCAAAAAGAATATGACCTGCTCTGTGGAGCTGGTGGAAGAGGAGCGCTACGCCCCGGGCCTTGTGGCCATCTCGCTGGAAAATCAGTTTGGCCGCAATTGGGATGAGACCACCTCTATCGACAAAAAAGGTCTGGTGCGGTTTGCCATGGCCGCGCTTCTGGAATACCTGCACACCACTCAGATCAAAGGTGTGGAGCGCCTGAAGACCGTCATCAGCTACAATGAAGCCCAGTATATGCAGCTTTCGCCTGTGACGCGGGCCAACCTTGAACTCACCGAGACCCTGCGGGGCCGCGAGAAGCGGGGGACTCTGCTCTGGGTGCTGGACAAGACCAGCACTGCCATGGGCAAGCGGCTGCTCCGCACCTGGATCGAGCAGCCGCTGCTTTCCAGCGATGCCATCAACCACCGTCTGGATGCTGTGGAAAGCCTGGTCAACCAGACCGTACAGCGCGGCGATCTGATCGAAGAACTGCATTACATCGCCGATCTGGAGCGTATGATGACCCGCACGGTCTACGGTTCAGCCACGCCCAAAGAGATCTATGCCATGGCGCAGACCTGTGAGCGCCTGCCCAGCCTGCGCCAGCAGGCCGAAAGCTGCGGCTGTGCCGAGCTCAGCGAAATCGTCTCCAGGATCGACCCGCTGAGCGATATCAAGGACAAGATCTATGCCGCTGTGGACCCTGACGCACCTTCTACCCTGAAGGATGGTGGTGTCATTGCCAAGGGCTACCACCCCGAGGTGGACGAGCTGCGTTCCATCCGCGATAACACCAAGGGCGTGCTGGCTCAGCTCGAGACCCGCCTGCGGCAGGAGACCGGCATCCCCAAGCTGAAGATCGGCTATAACCATGTGTTTGGCTATTTCATCGAGGTCAGCAACTCTTATAAGGCACAGGTACCGGAGAGCTACATCCGCAAGCAGACCCTGACCACCGGCGAACGCTACATCACCCAAGAGCTCAAGGATCTGGAAAATAAGATCCTGGGTGCTCACGAGCGGCTGATCGCTCTGGAACACCGGCTGTTCAATGAGCTGCTGGAAAGCATTGGTGCCCAGCTCGACCGCATCCAGCGTACAGCCAACGCCGTGGCAGAGCTGGACGTGCTGGCCGCTCTGGCTCAGGTGGCAGCAGAAAACAACTACTGCCGCCCCACTGTGGATGAGAGCGACCAGCTGACCATCGTGGAGGGCCGCCACCCTGTGGTGGAGCAGATGCTCAAGGGCAGTCTGTTCGTACCCAACGATACCACCCTGAACTGCGGCGAAGATCGCTGCCTCATCATCACCGGCCCTAACATGGCAGGCAAATCGACCTATATGCGCCAGAATGCGCTGATTGCCCTGATGGCACAGATCGGTTCCTTTGTTCCGGCCAGAGAGTGCCATGTGGGTGTAGTGGATGCCATCTTTACCCGCATCGGCGCGTCGGATGACCTTTCGGCAGGTCAGTCCACCTTTATGGTGGAGATGACCGAGGTGGCAGAGATCCTGAAGAACGCTACCTCCCGCAGTCTGGTGGTGCTGGATGAGATCGGGCGCGGCACGTCCACCTTTGACGGCATGAGCATTGCCCGCGCCGTGGTGGAGCACATCAGCGACCCTGCCAAGGGACTGGGCTGCAAAACTCTCTTTGCCACCCATTACCATGAGCTGACGGACCTTGAGGGCACCATCAGCGGCGTGAAAAATTACAACATTGCGGTGAAAAAGCGGGGTGAGGACATCACCTTCCTGCGCCGCATCGTCCGCGGCCCTGCCGATGACAGCTATGGCATCGAGGTGGCAAAGCTGGCCGGTCTGCCCGGCACCGTGACCCGCCGCGCCCACGAGGTGCTGCGCGCACTGGAAGCCACTGCCCCCAAGAACAAGGTGGAGCAGATGGACTTTGACGCGCTGCAGGAGTATAACTCTCCCGCAGTGCCCAGCGAGGTGCTGGAAAAACTGGATGCGCTGGATGTGGAAACGCTGACCCCCATTGAAGCGCTGAATTTCCTGTACGAGCTGAAAAAGACCTTGAAGGGCAGCCTGAACGGCTGATTTCCTGAAAAATCCTAAAAAACAGGGGAGGGAACGAATATGGCAGTCATCCATGTTCTGGACAAGCACACGGCAGAGCTCATTGCAGCCGGTGAGGTGGTGGAGCGGCCTGCTTCCGTGGTAAAGGAGCTGCTGGAAAACGCCATTGATGCCGGGGCAAGCCAGATCACCGTGACCATTGAATCAGGCGGCGTGAAGCTGATCGAGATCAGCGACAACGGTTCGGGCATTGAAGCAGAGTATATCCCCACGGCATTCATCCGCCACGCCACCAGTAAGATCCGGACGGAGGATGATCTGAACCATATCCACACCCTGGGCTTCCGTGGAGAAGCGCTGGCTTCCATTGCCAGCGTGGCGCGGGTAGAAGTACTGACCCGTACTGAGAACGACGAGTGCGCCTTCGTCTACCGCATCGAGGGCGGCGAGGATTATCCGCTGGAGCCCGGTGCACGCGGCGTGGGCACTACCATCCGGGTGCAGGATCTGTTCTACAACACTCCGGCCCGGATGAAGTTCCTCAAAAAGGATTCCAGCGAGGGTACCTTTGTGGCGGATATTGTGGCCCATGTGGCCCTGAGCCACCCCGAGGTCAGCTTCAAGTTTGTCCGGGAGGGTAAGCTGCAGTATGTCACCCCCGGTGACGGTAAGCTGCGCAGTGCCGCCTACGCGGTGCTGGGCCGGGAATTCAGCCGTGACCTCATGGAGCTGGACAATCAGGAGGGGGTCTACCGGGTGTGGGGCCTCATCACCCAGCCCAGGAGCTGCCGCGCCAGCCGCAGTATGCAGTATTTCTACATCAATGGGCGCTATGTCCGCAACCGCACCATGATGGCGGCCATGGAAACAGCGTTCAAAGGCACCACGATGCAGGGCAAGTTCCCTGGAGGAATCTTGCTTCTGGAAATGCCCGCTGACCTTGTGGATGTCAATGTCCACCCGGCCAAGACTGAGGTGCGCTTTGCCCGGGAAAACGATATCTTTGATCTCGTTTATCACGCTGTCAAGCTGGCACTGGCCCAACCGGGCACCGGAGAGCGGCGCTTCGCCTTTGAAGAGGATAAAAAAGGTGAAGAATCCAACAAATCGGAAATAAGTGATAATGCGGCAGAAAATGATGTAAAGAAGAACGACTTTACAGGGCTTTCTGCCATCATTCCGGGTCAAGCCGAGCCGGGAACGCTCCATGAGCATACCCCTCAGCCCCAGCGGAGCTTCCGGAGCTTCACTCCGGCACCGGCAGCAGTACCGCTGTCCCGTCCGGCAACTGCAAGCCACCCGGATATCCTGCCTGTGCCGGGCACTTCCGAGGAAAAGCCGACAGAGCACAGCTGGACAACGGTTGCATCGGGCCTGCCCATCCGGCAGGATGCCACCCTGCACAGCCCAGCACCAGCTCCCACGGTGAGTGAGCCTGAAGCACCCGCCTTTGCCGCAGCGCTGGGAGAAGGTGCATTGGACATTGAACCGGACAGTGCAGATCTGCCCGAACATCAGGACCACATGGCGGCATGGGATCCTGCCCCCAAGGAGGAAATGCCTGCCGCCCCGGCTCCGCAGCAGACCTCTGCTGCAGAGGATACACCGGAACAGCTGGGCTTTGACGTGCAGGAAGGCCCTGCCCCTCTGCGCTATGTGGGTGAGATCTTCAAGACCTACATCCTCGCTGAGCGCGGGGAAGAAATCTGCATCATTGATAAGCACGCCGCCCACGAGCGCCAGCTTTTCGAGAAGCTGGCGGCAAACTATGGAGATGTTCCGGCCCAGCTGCTGCTGGAGCCGCTGGTGGTGGAGCTGTCGGCGGAGGAAAAGACTGCACTCCTCTCCAATCTTGAGCTGCTGGAAAGCGCCGGACTGGAGATTGACGACTTTGGCGGCAACAGCGTGTTTCTGCGCTCTGTGCCCGCTGATGTGGAACAGGGCAGTGCCGAGGATCTGCTGGTGGAGCTGGCGGATAAGCTCTCCAAGGGCAGCCGCGATGCCCTGAGCGAAAAGACCGAGTGGGTGCTCCATTCCATCTCCTGCCGCGCGGCCATCAAGGCGGGGGATAAGACCTCCCCGCAGGAGCTGATGGCATTGGCTGAAAAGATCCTCTCGGGCGAGGTGCCGCCCTTCTGCCCCCATGGCAGGCCTTGTGTCCTTAAATTGACCCGGAAGGAGCTGGAAAAACAGTTTGGACGGATCGTGTAATAAAAAGCACCCGGTGCTGGCCGTGGTTGGCCCCACGGCTTCCGGCAAGACCGCGCTGGGCGTTGCGCTGGCCGAGCAGTTTGGCGGTGAGATCATCAGCGCCGATTCGATGCAGATCTACAAAGGTCTTGATGTGGGCACCGCCAAGGTGACCCCCGAGGAGACCCACGGCATTCCGCACCATGGGGTGGATATCCTGCAGCCTGATGAACCGTTCAGCGTGGCAGATTTCACCGCGCTGGCCGGAGCGCTGGAGCATGAGATCTCCGGCAGAGGACATCTGCCCATCCTCGTGGGCGGCACCGGGCTCTATGTCCAGAGTTTTTTGTATGGTGTCCGCTTTGCTGCTGAGAAAACGCCGGACGGTTTGCGGGAACAGCTGGCCGCAGAACTGAATGAAAAAGGCCCGGAAGCCATGTATGCGGAGCTGCAGGCAGTGGACCCCGAAGCGGCGGCGGCCATCCATCCGAACAACCATGTCCGGGTGCTGCGGGCGCTGGAACATTACCGCGCCACCGGGAAAAAGCTCAGTGAGCAGAAAGCAGACTCACGCCCGCCCGAAAAGCCCTACCGTTCTCTGATCCTTGGGCTGGATTTCCCGGAGCGTGCCCAGCTCTACCGCCGCATCGACCTGCGGGTGGATCTGATGATGGAGCAGGATCTGCTGAACGAGGCAAAACGTGTGTGGGAACACCGGGATACCTATAAGACGGCGGCCCAGGCCATCGGATACAAAGAATTCTTCCCCTACTTTGCGGGGGAGAGCGCGCTTGCCCCTTGTGTGGAGAAGCTGAAACAGGCTTCCCGCAACTATGCCAAGCGCCAGCTGACCTGGTTCCGCCACATGGAGGGCATCTGCTGGCTGGATGCCTCTGCCCCGGATGTCCGGGAACAGGCCGCACGTCTCACAAATGAATTTTTAGCGAAAGGATGAGCGATATGCAGGAAGAAAACCGCGAGGGCATTTCCGGCGCACTGAAAACGCTGGCCGCTGTCGTTATCGTGTTTTTGCTGCTGGCGGCATTGTATGTGGGATATCAGGCAATGCAGGTGCTGTTTCCGCCCAATACCTACGAGACCGCCCTGCTGGCTACGGTGGAGGACACCGTGGATGCCGAGGGCGTGCTCCTGTTCGAGGAAAGCTACGTTGCGGGCGGCGGCACGCTGGGGTATCTGGTGGCAGACGGCGAACGTGTTTCGGCAGGCACAGCGGTGGCTGAGATCTACAGCGATGCAGCGCAGGCTTCTCTGCGCCAGCAGCTGACCCAGATCAATGACCAGATCGACCTGCTGCAGCGCTCCCAGAACACCACTTCGGTGCAGCTGGAATCCCTGCGCAAGAACCGTTCCGCTGCTCTGTACGACCTGATGGATTCGCTGGATGCAGGGGACTACGAGGATACCGATGCGGAGAAGGAAAATTACATTCTGGCCCAGAACAAGCTCTGGGTCATCACCGGCGAGGTGGCCAGCTTCTCCGACCAGATCACCGCGCTGACCCAGCAGGCCGCCACGGTGCAGTCCCAGCTGGGCAATCCGTCCCAGATCACGGCCCCGCAGACGGGCTATTTCATCCGCAGCTCCAGCTCCGGGCGGCTGAACGCAGGCTCTGCCGATATCCTTGCCCTGGATGCGGCCAATCTGAAAGCCTACGTTGAATCCTCCCCGGAGATCGCGCTGGACGGCTGCGCGGGAAAGATCGTTTCGGGCTTTACCTGGTACTATGCCGGGGTGTGCTCGGCCAAACAGGCGGAAAAGCTGCTGGGCAGGGACGGCAAGCCCTTGACCAAGAGTGTTGAGATCCGCTTTCCCGGTCAGGTGGAAACGCCCCTCAAGGCAAAGGTCAGCGAGGTGAACATTGATGCGGAAAACGACATTGCCCGTTTCGTCCTCTCCTGCGAGATCATCAACGGCGATGTGCTCCGGCTGAACTGTGCCGATGCCCAGATCATCGTGGGACGCAACACCGGCCTGCGGGTGCCTGCTGCTGCGGTGCACTACCTCAAGGAGGACGGCTCCGAGGCAGAAGGTCAGGGTGAGAACTACATCCCCGGCGTGTATGTGAAGTACGGCAACCTGGCCCACTTCTGCCGCATCGACCCTGTGGACGATGCCCATCCGCAGATCACGGATGGCGATGACCTCATCGTTTTGCCCAGCGGAACGGCTGGTTCTGTCAGTCAGGTTCGGCTTTATGACGAGATTATTGTCTCCGGACAAAATTTGTATGATGGAAAACTTTTGTAGTTATTGACATCTGCGGCAAAAAATCCGATAATAGTAAAAGCTATTTGCATCTCTTTTGCAAAAGGCGCCAGGCAGCTGCGGCTGCCCGAATGAAAGGAGCAGATACTATGTCTTTCGTGGATAGTCTCAAAAAGGGCCTTTTCGGCGGTGAGGACGATTACGACGATCAGTACATCGACGACGGCCCCCAGATGGTGAACAACAACAGCGGTCTCGGCGTTGGCATGGACGATGCAGAGGAAGAGCCGGTGGAGGGTGCCCAGAAGAAGAACAAGGTGGTCAACATTCACGCCACCACCCAGCTCAAGGTCGTTCTGGTAAAGCCCGAGCGCTTTGAGGATGCCAGCACCATTGCAGACCACCTGAACAACAAGCGCACGGTCGTGCTGAATCTGGAGTCTACCAACAAGGAAGTTTCCCGCCGTCTGGTGGATTTCCTGTCCGGTGTGGCTTACGCCAACAACGGCCAGATCAAGCGCGTTGCCAACAGCACCTTCATCATTACCCCGTACAACGTGGACATTATGGGCGATCTGCTGGACGAGCTGGAGAACAATGGCGCATTCTATTGATCCTGCTCCCAGGGCAGTGCGGGGCTTTGTGCCCGCCCGCACCGATGAAGAGCGCTTTCTGATGCGGCATATAGAAGATCTGGCCCGCGCGGCCGAGGGACGCGGCATTGCCCGCTACTCCGGCTTTTTGAGCGACAGGGAACAGGATCTGGCCCGCGCGGCGCTGAACCGTGCCGATGTGCCGGAGAGCGACTATCACTTTGAGGGCGGCTGGCCCGGAGCAGAGCGGAAGCTGCTCTGCCTGGAACCGGAGGGCTGCTACCCTGCAAGCCCGCTGTGCTGCGTGAAGCTGACCTGCCGCGCCCTTTCCGGGGCGGCACTGCCGGGCCACAAGGATTATCTGGGCAGCCTGATGGGGCTGGAGCTGCGGCGTGAAGCGCTGGGAGACATCGTACTCCCGGCCGATACACCGGGCACTGCCTATGTCTTTGCGCTGGAAACGGCTGGGGAGCTCATCTGCCGGGAACTGCTGCAGGTGGGCCGGACAGAGGTCACCACCACGCTGCTTTCGCTGGATGAGGTACCCGAATTCCCGCAGGCAGAGCGCAAAACGCAGACAGCCACCGTGTCCTCTTTGCGGCTGGACGCTGTGCTTGCGGCCATGCTCCATTGCAGCCGCGGGCAGGCGTGTGAGTGGATCGCGGCGGGCCGGGTGGAGATCAACCATCTGCCTGCCGAAAGTGCCCACGCCCCGGTGTATGAGGGTGATGTATTCACGGTGCGCGGCAAGGGGCGCTTTGGCCTGACAGCCCTGCCTGGAAAAAGCAAAAAAGACCGATCGATCATCGAGTTTTTTCAATATTGAATGAAAAGGGAGGAAACCACTATGCTGACCCCGCAGGATGTGCGTGCTGCACAGTTTGAAAAGAACATCCGCGGCTACCGGACCGAAGAGGTGGACCGTTTCCTGGATAAAGTAGAGGAGCAGCTGAAGCAGGATGAAGATCAGGCTGAGGAGCTGCGCCGCCAGATCGCTGAGCTGACTGCCGAGAATCAGCGTCTGCACAAGGAAATGGAGAGCTACGAGGCTGACGGCGATATGCTCAAGAGCGCGCTGATCAATGCCCAGCGGATGGGTGAGAATGTCATCCGGGAAGCAAACCAGAAGTCGGAAGAGATCCTGCATCGCGCAAATCTGCGCGGTGATGATATTATCCGTGATGCCAACGAGCTGCTGCAAAAAGCCAGTGACCGCGCGGATGAGATCATCAACGAGGCAAACGAGAAAAAGCTTGCCCAGGAGCGCGAGTATGACCGCGTCCGGCTGGAAGTGACCCGCTTCAAGTCCGATGTGCTGAACCTGTACCGCAGCCATGTTGAGTCTCTGAGCCGCCTGCCTGAGTTCCAGAAGGAGGAACCCGCTGAGGATGTTCCTGCCGAGGATGAGGCGGCAACTGCTGATACCACTGCCGCCGCTGTGACCGAGGAGATCGCAGAGGCACAGCCCGCTGCAGCGGATGTAGATGCTGAGGACGAGACCCCTGCGGATGAAAAGACCAGCGAAGAGTTCTGGGCACAGGACGAGAGCCAGCTCAAGCTCGACCCGCCCCCGGCCCCTGCCGCCGAGGATGAGGCTGCAGCGCCGGACTACGCCGCTTTTAAGGGCGTGAAGTTCAGCGAGTGATCCCAAAGCGTTTTAGTAAATTAGAGGAGTGTGTAACCATTGGCTAAGAATAAGTCTCAGTACGACAGTACCCTGAATCTGCCCAAGACTCTGTTTGAGATGCGTGCCGGTCTGCCCAAGAAGGAGCCCGCCATGCTGGAGGATTGGGAGAAGAACGACCTGTACAACAACCTGATCAAGCACAACGACGGCAAGCCCAAGTTTGTCCTGCACGACGGCCCTCCGTATGCAAACGGCAACATCCACATGGGCACCGCCCTGAACAAGATCATCAAGGATATTATCATCCGCGACAAGAACATGGAGGGCTTCCAGGCTCCCTATGTACCCGGCTTTGATACCCACGGCCTGCCCATTGAGCTGAAGGCTCTGTCCTCTCTGGGCGAGAAGAAGAAGGACATCTCCAAGCTGGAGCTGCGCCAGATCTGCGAAAAGTTTGCCACCGAGCATATCGACATTATGAGCGACCAGTTCAAGCGTCTGGGCGTTATCGGTGACTTTGAGCACCCCTACCTGACCCTGAAGCCTGAGTTCGAGGCCCGCCAGATCGAGATCTTTGGCGAGATGGCCAAGAAGGGCTACATCTACAAGGGCCTGAAGCCCGTGTACTGGTGCCCCGACTGCCGCACCGCTCTGGCTGAGGCAGAGATCGAGTACGGCGAGGACGACTGCGATTCCATCTTCGTCCGCTTCCACGTATCTCAGGACCCCAACGGTGTGCTGGAAAAGCACGGCATTCCGATGGATAAGACCTACTTCGTGATCTGGACCACCACCACCTGGACCCTGCCCGCCAACGAGGCCATCTGCCTGAACGGTGCCTTTGAGTATTCCTTTGTCAAGATCGGCGAGGAGTACCATATCATGGCCACCGAGCTGGTCAAGAGCGTGATGGATGCCTGCCATATTGAGAACTACGAGATCGTGGGCGAACCTGTTTCCGGCGCCGAGTTCGAGCTGATGCGCTATCATCACGTCTACCTGCCCAAGGAGGGCACCGTCATCCTGGGTGACCATGTCACGCTGGAAAGCGGTTCCGGCTGCGTCCACACCGCAGGCGGCCACGGCGTGGATGACTTCAATGTTTCTCAGAAATACAACGTGCCCATCACTGTTCCTGTGGACGACGGCGGCTGCCTGACGGAGCTGGCCGGTAAGTACGCAGGTCAGCGTGTCTGGGCTGCCAACAAGACCATTCTGGCCGACCTGACCGAAGCCGGTGCCATCATGGGTCAGGTGCACATCAAGCATCAGTACCCCCACTGCTGGCGCTGCCACAACCCCATCATCTTCCGTGCCACCGAGCAGTGGTTCTGCTCTGTTGCCAAGTTCCGTGACGATGTCTACAAGGCCATCGACACCGTGAAGTGGATGCCTGACTGGGGCCACGACCGCATGAAGGGCATGGTCCGTGACCGCAACGACTGGTGCATCAGCCGTCAGCGTACCTGGGGTGTGCCCATCCCGGCTTTCTACTGCAAGAAGTGCGGCGCTTACCACATCACCGATGCCACCATCAAGGCTGTCAGCGAGCTGTTCCGCAAGGAGGGCTCCGATGCCTGGTACAAGTATGAGGCAGAGCAGATCATCCCCGCAGGTGAAGTCTGCGAGAAGTGCGGCGCTTCCGAGTGGACCAAGGATACCGACATCATGGATGTCTGGTTCGATTCCGGTTCCACCCACGCTGCCGTTCTGGAGGAGCGCCCGGAGCTGAGCTTCCCGGCCGACATGTATATGGAGGGCGGCGACCAGTTCCGCGGCTGGTTCCAGTCCAGCCTGCTGACCAGCGTGGCTGCCAAGGGCTGCGCACCTTATAAGTCCGTTCTGTGCCACGGCTGGGTCGTGGACGAGCAGGGCAAGCAGATGCACAAGAGCGCCGGCAACGGCGTGGAGCCCAGCGAGATCATCAAGGACTACGGTGCGGATATCATCCGCCTGTGGGTCGCTTCTTCCGACTACACTGTGGATGTGCGCGCCGGTAAGAACATCTTCAAGCAGCTGAGCGAGGCTTACCGCAAGATCCGCAACACCGCCCGCTTCATTCTGGGCAATCTGGATGGCTTTGACCCCAACACCGATTGTGTGGCGGATGACCAGCTGCAGGAGATCGACCGCTGGGCACTGGCCGCTCTGGATGACCTGATCGTGAATGCCAAGGCCGGCTACGATGTGTATGACTTCAACAAGGTCTATCACGCCGTCTACAACTTCTGCGTTGTTGCCATGTCCAACTTCTACCTGGATGTGACGAAAGACCGCCTGTACTGCACCAACGGTGTGGGCCGCAAGGCTGCCCAGACCACCATGTACAAGATCCTGGTCGCACTGGACAAGATCATTGCCCCCATCCTCTGCTTCACCAGCCAGGAGATCTGGGACTTCCTGCCCAAGACCGAAGGCATGAACAAGTACGTTGTGTTCGAGGCAATGCCCAAGGCAGGCCAGTACGCTGCAGACGATGCCTTCAAGGCCAAGTGGGCACAGCTCATTGCTGTCCGTGACGAGGTCAAGAAGGTGCTGGAGCAGGCCCGTGCAGAAAAGACCATCGGTGCTTCTCTGGAAGCTTCCGTTACCCTGTACTGCAATGATGCCGTCTATGACCTGCTGAACAGCATTCCCATGGACGAGCTGGCTGACCTGATGATCGTCTCCCATGTGGAGCTGGTCAAGGGCGAGGGTGGTTCCACCTCCGCTGTTGAGGGTCTTGGCGTTGCTGCTGCACATGCCACCGGCGAAAAGTGCGAGCGCTGCTGGAAGTATTCCGCAGACATCGGCACCCACGCCGCACATCCCACCCTCT
>OGPB01000657.1_pt1 | contig 22228 bp, 18 predicted proteins | sample 1552821 | NCBI WGS metagenome assembly OGPB01 (sample SAMEA2580192, study PRJEB22360) | human gut metagenome | biome: human gut; feature: human-associated habitat; material: faeces | place: Denmark | collected 2008/2010 | reverse complement strand
CCATATAATTAGCACTCTATCTATTTGAGTGCTAATTATATTATACAACAAGGTTGATAAAATGCAATAGTTATCACAAAATTTCTCTTATTTATTTACAATTTCATAACATTTCATCACATACCTGACAAAATACCATTTGCAAAAGCACCATGTTGTGTGTTATAATATATAGATAAGACCGAACAAGGGAGGAATAATATTTGACTACCAAAAAGTCTGTTTCTCTGCTGACCCCTGAAAAACAGCAGAAAAAGAAACTTCTTACTATAGATTGCGTGAAAATTTCACTTCTGCTCATTTTATACAACCTGCTAAACAGGATATTCGCAGTGTTATTCTTTTACGTTGCATACACTTATCACTCAGGAAAATTCACTCTTAGCTACTCGGCAGTTCTCAGCTATCTGAAAAAGCAGACCGCTTTTATAAGCTCAACTACTTTTTCCATGACGGCAAATTTGTTTATCACTCTTATGAGCGTGCTTGTTTTTGGGATAGTTTTTGCTATACTTTTCCGAAAACGAGAATCAAGCTTCATAAAGCCGAAAAAAGGTACGGCAGTAAAAGGGTTAAAATGGTTTTCAGCCTGCTTTGTGATAAACATTCTGCTGTCACAGCTCATATCTATCCTCACGGGTATACTTGGTCAAAACGGAGTGACAGTTCCCACAAGCGATTTCTCCATTCATCAGCCCTCTGCCCTTGCAGTAATAGTGCAGTTCTCATACGTTGTGATAATAGCCCCTATCGTGGAGGAATTTATCTACCGTGGAGCGATCCTCACAGCTCTAAGCCCATACGGAAGGGGTGCGGCGGTGCTTTTCTCGGCACTTGCATTCGGACTTATGCACGGAAATATCCCTCAGGCGGCTTCGGCATTCGGCACAGGACTTGTTTACGCTATTATCGCCGCAAAGTGCGGCTCGATACTGCCAACAGTTATAATACACTGTCTAAACAATCTGCTTGCAAACTTCTCGTCCATATCTGATGCGATAGGACTTGAACACTATGAAACCTTCATGAGCGTTGCTGAGATAATCATAGGTCTGGTGGGCTTTATGGTTCTTTTCACAAGCCTTAAAAAGCTTATCATTGATGACAGCGAAAACGTGCTTACACCGAAAGAATGTCGCAGATACGTCTTTACAAACCCTGCCACACTGATATATATGCTCTGCCTTATCATACCGATAATAAAGAGTCTTGTCCAAGCAAACAGCTAAAAATCACAAACAAAAACGGGTGACTGCCAATAACAAATTGACAGCCACCCGATATTTTTTTATCCAAAAAGCCTATTAATAAGCCTTGCCCCAAAGCACCATATGTTTCGCAGGCTTTCCACAGCACACGCAGGTATCTGCTATCTCTTCCTGCTCAAACGGGATACATCTTGAACCTACTCCTGTGAGTTCCTTTACCTTATCCTCGCAAGCTTCGTCGCCGCACCACATTGCCTTAACAAAGCCGTCGCCCTTTTCCTCAAGAGCCTTTGTTATCTCGTCAAGTGTCTTGCAAACATAGGTACGTCTTTCTCTGTTTTCAAGTGCCTTCGCATAAAGACCATCATGAACAGCCTGAAGTCTTTCATTTACTGTTTCAACAAGCTCACCAAGCTTGCAGAATACCTTTTCCCTGTTGTGTCTTGTAACAAGCACACACTGATCGTTCTCAATATCCTTTGGTCCAATTTCAAGTCTTACAGGAACGCCCTTCATCTCATACTGTGCAAACTTCCAGCCAGGTGACTGCTCTGAATCGTCAAGCTTAACTCTTATGCCTGCATTTTTAAGCGTGTTGTAAAGCTCGTTAGCCTTGTCAAGAACGCCCTCTTTGTGCTGTGCTATAGGCACGATAACTACCTGAACAGGTGCAACAGCAGGTGGCAGAACAAGTCCGTTATCGTCGCCGTGTGTCATTATAACTGCACCGATAAGCCTTGTCGTAACGCCCCATGATGTCTGGAATGGGTGTGCAAGCTTATTATCTCTTCCGGTATAAGTTATATCGAAAGCCTTTGCAAAGCCATCGCCAAAGTAATGCGAAGTGCCTGCCTGCAAAGCCTTGCCGTCGTGCATAAGAGCCTCGATAGCGTATGTTGCTTCTGCACCTGCGAACTTGTCGCTCTCTGTCTTTCTGCCCTTTACGACCGGCATAGCAAGCTGCTGCTCGCAGAAATCAGCGTATACGTTGAGCATTCTCTCTGTCTCCTCGATAGCCTCCTCAGGTGTCTCGTGGATAGTATGACCTTCCTGCCACAGGAACTCTCTTGAACGAAGAAATGGTCTTGTTGTTTTTTCCCAACGTACAACAGATACCCACTGATTGTAAAGCTTAGGAAGATCTCTGTAGGAATGAACTATATTAGCATAATGCTCGCAGAAAAGCGTTTCAGACGTTGGTCTTACGCAAAGTCTGTCTTCAAGCTTTTCACTTCCGCCGTATGTTACCCAAGCTACCTCAGGAGCAAAGCCCTCAACGTGGTCTTTCTCCTTCTGAAGCAGGCTCTCAGGGATAAACATAGGCATACAAACATTTTCATGACCAAGCTCCTTGAACTTTGTGTCAAGTATATGTTGGATATTCTCCCATATTGCGTAGCCGTAAGGTCTTATTACCATACAGCCCTTTACGCTTGTGTATGAAACAAGCTCAGCCTTCATACATATATCAGTATACCACTTTGCGAAATCCTCGTCCATGGAGGTTATCGCATCAACCATTTTCTTATCCTTAGCCATTTATAAAACCTCTTTCTTATATCATTCAGGCATTGTCATTATTCTTGTTGCCGTCGTCTTTTTTAACAGCTTCACTGCTGACATTCTTCTTTTTCTTTTTAAAATTAAGAGCATAGATATCCTCGTTATATATCTTATAGTTGGGATCCCAGCCGTCAATGTGGGACTTATCAAATATGCCCTGTACCTTATAGTTCTCAGGATCATTCCCTGTATTCTCACCGTCCACCCTTTCGGGATCGTCCTTTTCGGCAAGCTCAGGGTGACGTTTTTCAATAAATCGTGCTATTTTTGGAGTGATAAGGCAGGCAATGACGATAAAGGTCATTATTACAACACAGCCTGCTGCCAGCTTCAACAGCAATAGCAGTAATTCTTTATTCAGACAAGTCACCTCTTTTCGCAAACATAAAGTTATTATAGCACAATTATTATCCAAATTCAAGAGGTGAAATATGAATTTACCGCCATTTCTGACCTTTAGCACGAAAAAAAGGCGGAACAAAGTCCGCCTTAAAGCATTTTCTTTCGTTTGAAAAAGATTATACACACTATCACTACTATTATACTAAGAGCTATAACACCCGGATACCCCTCTTTAAGTTCGGGCATATTCTGAAAGTTCATGCCATACCAGCCCGTGATAAGGGTCAGAGGGAAAAATATAGTGGATATGACAGTAAGAAACTCCATATTCTTGTTCTGCTGAGCATTGACATGGGACTGATAAGCGTCTCGCACCTGCGTTGCATATTCAAGAAGATGTACGGTTCTGCCCATGAGCCTGTCGGCACGGTCTGAGATAGTGCCGAAATATTTTTTCTGCTTTTTCTCAAAGAAGCCGTTCTCGTCCTCTTCAAGCTCTCTGCCCAGATCCATTATTTCATCATAGTAGCTTCTCAAAATAAGAAGCTCTTTTCTGATAGGCGTTATGGTTTCAAGAAAATCGTCCGTCTTGCCATCGTTTACGTTTTCCTCAAGCTCCATAAGCTTTTGCTCATGTTCCGCAAGAAGCTCGGTGTCACGGAGCATAAATTCGCTGAAAAAATTGTAGATAAAATGCTCCCTGCTCTCTCCCTGATTATGCCTGCTTCTCTGTATGCGTTGGACTAGCCTGAGCGAGAACTCCTCATCGTCTATTATCACCATGTTTTTGTTGTCGATAAAAAACTGTATCCTGTGGCGGCTTCCCTTTATGTCAAGAAGCTTGGGGATAGAAAGCGTGCCTGCCAGACAGAAAGGCTGTGATTCTATCTTACAGAACACAACGTCACGCAGGGATATCACGCCCTCGTAGGTTATGTTCGCCGTTCTGAGGGTTTCCTCTGCGTGAGCAGAGTCGGTAATAAACACAGCCGAGCAAGTTTGTTCGCTTAGCTGTGTTGGTGTTATTTCTTCAAGTGAACCCTTCAGGGCAAATATTGTCATTTATCCTCGACCTCCGCCTTTGAAGCTCTTTCATAGGCAAGATCATAGAAAAATTCCTGAGAATTGAGCGGCTCTTTGCCGTCTGAAACAAGGGTATATTCCCCGTCAGAGTCAAGCTCTCTTGCCTGACAATTATCTGCAAGCATTTTGTCGAACATCATGCTTATCTGAGACTTGATATCCACGTCAAGAATAGGTGTAGCGACCTCAACACGTCTGAGGGTATTTCTTGTCATAAAGTCTGCGGAAGCAATATATATCTTTCTTTCCTCGCCCTTGCCAAACATATAGATACGGGAATGTTCAAGAAAACGTCCTACAATGCTTATTATCCTGATGTTGTCGGTTTCGCCCTCAACGCCTGGGATAAGACAGCATATGCCTCTTACCACAAGGTCTATCTTAACGCCTGCTCTTGAAGCTTCGATAAATCTGTCGATTATCTTCTTATCAGTGAGAGAATTTATCTTCACGCCTATATAGCCCTCTCCTCCTGATTGTGCTATGGCTATCTGCTCGTCTATCATATCAAGCACCTTGTTTTGCAAACAATTCGGTGCTACCAACAGCTTGTCAACGCTCTTTACAGTATCGTCAGAAGCAAGAGCATTGAACACGTCTATAGCGTCCTTTGCGATGTCCTTATCGCAGGTCATAACAGATAGGTCGGTATAAAGTCTTGAAGTTTTCTCGTTGTAGTTTCCAGTGCCTATCTGAGTATAATACTCGGTCTTTGTGCCTGAACGCTTTGTGATAAGGCAAAGCTTTGAATGTACCTTATAGCCCTCCAGACCATAGATAACAGTACAGCCAGCCTTTTCAAGTCGGCGTGACCACTCGATATTATTTTCCTCATCAAATCTCGCCTTAAGCTCTACCAATACAAGAACGTCCTTGCCGTTCTCTGCGGCTTCACAAAGGGCTTCGACCACCTCACTGTGCTTTGCCACACGATACAATGTCATTTTTATAGACACAACATTTTTATCGTCAGCCGCCTCACGGAGCATATTGATAAAAGGCTTTATGCTATCAAAAGGATAAGAAAGCAGTCTGTCTTTCTTTTTTATCTGCGGCAGGATCGGCTTGTTATCGTCAAAGGCAGTAAACCTCTGCGGAACTCTCTTTTTATAGAAAAGCTCGGTTTTCTGTCTGAGTATATCCTGTATCTGGAACAGAAATGACAGATCAAGAGGAGTGCTGTTTCTGAAAACAGATTTTTTATTCACTTCAAGCTGTTTGCAGAGCAGGTCAACGATATTGTTATCAAGCTGCCTTGAAAGCTCCAGTCTGACAGGTGCAAGACGCTTTCTTTTCTTGATAATGTCAGCCATGAACTCACGGTAATCAAGATCTTCGTCGTAAAGTGCATCAGCGTCGATATCAGCATTTCTTGTTACTCTTATAAGTGACTTTGACTTGACGGTGTAGCCCTTGAAAATTTTAGGTACATAGTGGAGTATAAGCTCTTCCGAAAGCATATACTTGTCTGTTGAACCGACCTTTATAAGGCGTGGGAAGACCTCGCTTCCGCAGGAGATAACGCCCAGCTTCTCCTTGGAATTTTTGCTTTCAAGGACAACTGCGGCATAGATATCCTTATTTTTAAGGAAAGGGAAAGGCTGTCTTTTGCCCACCACCATAGGTGAAAGCAGCGGTGCTATCTGATTAATAAAATACTGTTCCAACTGAGAATTTTCCTCCGCTGTAAGCTTGGAAAAATCAACAAGAGCAACGCCCTGCTCGGCTATTTTCTTCATAAGGTCAGCGTAGATCTTATTTTTACGCTCGTTAAGCTCGCCCACTCTAGCGATAACGGCTTTGAGCTGTTCCTTAGCGGTCATATTTGTTTTATTTTCCCTACTGTCTGGATCGACCTCCATCTGGTCAGTAAGCGAGCCTACACGAACCATAAAGAACTCGTCCAGATTGCTCTGATAGATAGAAGCAAAAGAAAGTCTTTCACAGAGTGGCACGCACTCACGCTCAGCCTCCTCAAGGACTCTTTCATTAAATTTCAGCCATGACAGCTCTCTATTCATAAACACATTTTTCATTGTGCCATACTCCTTTTATTATGATATCAAAACACCTATACTCATTTAATATATTATATCACAAAACAGCAAACTGTTAAAGAGTTTTAAGCAAAATTCATGTAAAATATTCTTCTTTTATGCAGTATTGACCACATCGGCACAATCAAATTATGCAAAATGATAGATTTTCGCAAATTTGCAGGCGAAAATACTGTACAAAAAAGCAAAAATCAAAAATATCAATATTTTTTATGCAAAAAAGGTTGACAACGGGGCACAAATAGTGTATAATAATCAAGTCGCTATGAGAAACGCATATGGCGGTATAGCTCAGTTGGCTAGAGCACTTGGTTCATACCCAGGGTGTCACCGGTTCAAATCCAGTTACCGCTACCACATTTCTCATAGCGAAAAATCGGCCCGTTGGTCAAGAGGTTAAGACACCGCCCTTTCACGGCGGAATCATGGGTTCAATTCCCGTACGGGTCACCAAATCATATGCTCGGAAACAGCGTAATATCGCTGTTTCCGAGTTCTTTTTTTACCCTGATACGGCTTCTGTCCTTTGTTTGTCCTTTATACAGCTTTGGGCTGTCCTTTGTCCGTGTCGTGCTTCTTGAAGTCAAGCACTGATGCGATAGCATCTCCTGCTCTCGCCTGAGCCTGATTGAACACATGACAGTAGATAGAAGTCGTAGTAGTTATCGTTGAGTGACCTAATGCTCCCGACACGGTGGCTGCGTCCACACCCTCATTGATGAGAGCCGATGCATAGAAGTGTCGCAGGGAGTGTATATCACAGAAACGGAAATTGTTTTCTTCACAGAATTCTTTGAGCCAGAAATACGGTGTGTTGTTGTTCATCGGTTCACCATTCCACTTGACGAACAGTCGGTCATAGTCCTGCCACTTCGTACCGAGCTTTATACGCTCCTCGTCCTGTTCCGCTTTGTACTCACGGAGCAAGTCCATGACGCTCTGAGGAAATTTCAGTGAACGCTGAGACTTCTTTGTCTTGGTGGTGTCGGTGTAGATACCCTTAGAAGCGGTGTAATTGCTTGTTCTGCGGACGCTGATAACACAGTTGTCCCAGTCAATGTCCTTCCACTCCAAGCCGAGCATCTCGCTCCTGCGGAAACCGCTGTATGCTATCAGATAGAAGAAAGCTCTGTACTTCGTATCCTCGCCGTTGATAGCCGTCAGGAGCTGTGCGATCTCCTCCTGCGAGTAGATAGGCTTCTCCTTGACCTCGCCTTTCGGGATAGTCACTTTCCTGCAAGGATTGTCCGACACCAAGTCCATTCTCACCGCATAGCTAAATACGTCCGAGATAAAGCTGAGATTGTGACGTATCGTTTTCGGCGCGAGGGGCTTGCCCGTCTTTTCGTTCGCTCCCTCTTTGGCAAGAGAGTTCACGAAGCCCTGCAAATGCCTTGCTGTGATCTTGTTGATACGCAGATGTCCTATCGCAGGATAGACACGTTGCGTGAGCTGGAGCATTCTCTCGTATGTAGTGCTTCTGAGAGCGTTCTTGGCGTAGTTCTCAAACCATTCCTCCGCAAGCTCCTGAAACTTCATAGCAGAAGTCTTGAAACCGTGATTGACCGACTCCTCAAACATCACCGCCTGACGGTTAAGCTCTTTCTCGATCTGCTTCTTGGTCATACCCTCGTCGGGCTTCCAGGTCATGGATTGTTCCTTGTGATTGCCGTTTATATCATAGCCGCAGCTCACTCTGATAAGATAGCTGTTGCCACGCTTCTTTATCGTTGCCATAGATTACCTCCTAAGATCTATGACATACCCTTGTACATCTATGATTGTAGCGCAATAAACCGCCGTTGTCAATGGAGTTGACGTATCTTTTCAGGGTATGTCATAAATTTATTCTTTTGTTCTATCTTGTGTTATTCAAGCCCCCACGATTCTTTCTTTCTGGCGGCGGACTGTTGCTGTGCTTCCTGTTCACGCTGACTGTGAACATACTCCTGTGCCTGCTTGACCTCAGCATATTTCTGCGGTTCAAAGCGTTTCAGCAGGCTCACGAACTCTGTCAGGTCATCGACCTCAGCTGACAGTTCAGCATTATCACGGCGAAGTGCAGTGCGTTCTTCTGCTGCGCGTTTCCAGCGCTGACACGCATCATCATACTCTTTCATCGTAGCATTGAGCTTTTCATGGAGAGAGTAGATCGTATCACCGGACTTGTGAGCGTTATCATTGACCTTCTTGACAAGCTTGCAGAGCCTCTGCACTTTGGCAATGATAGCATCCTTGTGCTTCATGATAGACAGCTTACCGTCAAGCAGACCGATAAGCTCTCTGCGAAGCTGATCGCACTCATCCTCTATCTTGAACTCTTTTTCATAATCGGGAATATAGTTGAGTATTGTCTTGACCTGAGCTGTCTTCTGCTCGATCTGCTGGTCAAGAGCTTCACGCTTTGCCTGCTTCTCAGCAAGCTCGCCTTCGACCTGAGCCTTTTCAGCATTGAGAGCTTTTATCTCATCTTGATGCTTACCGTATTCCTCGACCGTGTAGTTGTACCCCCTGGACTTCTGCGGTTCGGAGATGATAATACCGTGGTTGAAGCAGATATCTTGCAGCACTTCCCACTGTTCCAAACGCCAGTTGTTGATCGCATTTGAGCCTTTGCCGAATCCCATTTCTTCGAGAGCTTTCGCCATAGCGTTCCTGGTATCAAGACCTCTTTCATAGTAACCGACAGGAATGTAATTGATATGCAGATGCGGCGTTGCTTCATCGAGATGCAGAACGGCGTTAAAGACGTAGAAGTTGGGATTTCTCGCCTGGAAATATTCCATGTACTCACGCAGGCAGGCAACTGCGATCTCTGCATCCGGAGTGCCGACACCTGTATCGTCCTTTGTACCGATCTGCACCAAGTCTTCATAGAAGCTCTTCTGCTTGTTCGCTCCGGTGATAACACTTTTGCTTGGCTCACGGTTGAACAGATGCTGGAAGTAGTCGTCGATCATACGATCCTTTCTTTTCTGATGAGCGTTGTATCTCTCTACTGCTTCATCAAAAAGCTGGTGGTAAGCTTCACCCAAGTCCTGCTGAACGAACACGATGTTATTCGCAGTTCTTAACGGGTCGATGTTCTTGGCAGTGAACTCTCTGTTGTTATGTGAAAGGCTGCCTTTTCCCTGACACATCGAAATTGTTTTTGTGATCATAATAATAATCTCCTTTATATTTATAGTTGCACCCTCTGATGAGGGAATTGCTGATGCAACACCTAACTGGTGCCCGTCCCCTCTGTCACTTCGTGACATCTCCCCACACTGTGGGGAGTCACCCTGACGGGCGATTGGCTTGCAACGATAAGGATATCGGCAAACCAAACGGCTCGGAGAGCTGGATTTACTTGCGGAGCGCCGCCAGTAACCCCATAGCACTTTTGACAGCCTACTCGGACTATCAAAAATGCTAATGTGGCTCTGCGAGGCTGAACGGCTGACTCAGCAGCCGAAATGTGGGTACATTTATTCAAAAATCCGCATTACATTTTTTGAAAAACACCATATCGAAAATGATATTTTTCTTCAAAAATCTCAGCTCGGATTCTGTAAAAACACTCGCTCCGAGATCATAAAAATTAGAACGGCAGCTCCACCTCAACTTCGTACTTTTCGAGGAGCTGATCGATCTTATTTTCGTAGAGCCTGATCTCCTCATTCGACAGGTAGTCGTAGTAGCGAGCGAGGGCATCACGGAGGTGAAGACCACTTCTCTTCCAAAGGAAGAATTTCAGCGTTTCAATCTTGCTCATTTCTCACGCCCCCTTTCCCTGAAAATACTCCACAAGGTCAGCCTTGTTGACAAGAATTTTTCCGTTCCTGCCCTCGCCGGTGCGAACGGACTTGACTTTGCCCTGCTTCACAAGCTGACGGACGGTGTGTTCGGAAAGTCCGCTGATGAGTTCGGCACTCTCCTTGATAGTCAGCATCTCGACTTTGTTGGAAGTCGGTGCTTTGGTTGTCTGCGGAACGGGGTATTCTTCGTCCTCAGTGAGCTTGATCAGAAGATCAAGAATGTTGTCTACGATAGCTTTCTTTTCTGTTGTAGTCATAGTGTAAACCTCTCTCTTTCTATGTTTTGTGTTTTATGAACTTTAAGCATTTTAAGCACAATAGCTCCTATAATGTCTAAAATGTTTATTGTGTATGGATATGGGGATTGATATAGACCATTATCCCCGAACGATTACAGCCGTTTGCTGCCGGAATAGTTTCACGGCGGAGATAGCCGTATTCCTCCAGCATATCCATAGTCTCACCGAAGTCGGCTGCATTCTTGAACAGCGTACAGCGGCAGAGTTTGTACAAATCATTCTGCCTGATGTTGGTTATGTGCTTGGAGCGTATCTTGTTGAGTACCCTCTCAGCCTTGATCGTGCCGAGGTCAACGTCACCGAGACTGTAAGCGTAGATAGCCTGTTCACGGAAATACTCGCCTATCTCAACAGCGTTGCAGAACGTATCAAGTGTTACACGGTTCTCCACGGGCTCAACACCGTTCAATGCACACTTGATACAGTGAATGATACCGCACAGTCGGAGCAGTTCGCCGTGATATTTGCCGCCCCAGTCCTTGCAGAAAGCCATATCCGTGACGAGGTGCGGTTCGATGAAGTTGTTGTAGTAATCAACGAACTCCCCGTATGCCTTTGCATCGAAATGCAGATACAGCTCCTTTTCATCGTGGTATGTGAACTTAGCTCCGAGGAGCTTATACACAAGGTTCTTGTAGTTTTCAGCGACCTGCTCTGGCACAGCCTGCGTATCGTACTTGCGTGAACCGATGTTGCTGACAGGAAAACAATACATGAACCTCGCTATCAATCCGCTGCCACGGAATACAGGATTGTTTATCATACCGTCAAAGACGTATGGCTGACACGCAAGGCAGATGCTCATGTAGGCTTTTTCAGCACTATGCTCGCCCTAGTCGCTCTATCACTGATATACGTTTCGCCGTTCCATGATTTCAGCAGTAGGTCAAGGTTCGGTACGTTGTTGCTGTAACGTCCGCTGAAATTACCGAGCATTCCTGCTTCGTCCGAGATCATCAGGAGCGTGCCGTTTTCTTCAAGCAGGTTCACAAGGGATTCGGGCGTAACATCGTCCACCGCTATCCTGCGGAAGTTGCTGGGCGGAATGTTGCTCAGTTCTGTTTGCAGCTTGGCGATCTCCTCAGCGGTCACATCTTTTTTCTTTTCAAGAGCTTCCAGCTTGCTCTGCAACAGCTTGCGTTCAGCCTGAGATGTGAAGATGTCCTGCTTGTTGCTCTCGTTCCAGTCGTGTGCAAACTGAATGTACGGACGCTTTATCAGCGACATAACGGGAGACTTCTTGAAGCTCGGCTCTGCTATCGTCAGGGTGTCAAGCACAAGCGGCTCCGTGTGGTCACGTTTGGCGGACATTCGATATACTCCCGAAAAGCAGTAGCTCACCGCCGAGAGTATTGCAGTTCCTGCCATTGCAACGTCCGTTGAGGTGGTTGTCGCTATCGCTTGCGCCATGTCTCCTATAATAGGTGGGAGAGCGTTCACAGGGAACGGCAGGAGGTTTGTCCCGTCGGGTCGGAGGGGTGTGGGCTGAACCCACTGGTTATTGGACAATATAGATCATCGCCTTTCTTCTATTATTATATAAAGCGCTTTATATTTGTGGCGGTCAACATAGGCTATGCTGCTCCGCTGTCAGGTATCGTTCTCTCCTGACAATCCAATTTTACCATAACGGCACTTAGTGAATCTATAATATCACGTTATAATTCGCATAAATTACGTTAATTACCTCGTTCTTATTATAACGTATCACGATTTGAACGTTATTATCTTGACTTTTTCGGGTTGTAATGGTATAATTATCATAACGTATTCTATCTTGAACGTTATAAAAAAGGAGCGTAATATGGGCAAAGATAAAAAAATCCTGCTCTATCGCATCGACGAGCAGGCTAAAAACGTGATATTTGTTGTTACTGAGGATAACGAGAGCGTATGGGGAAGAACCTCCGAGGACGCATACAGCGTTATCAGCTTTGATGATGTATTCAGGGACATAACGGAGTTCAGGAGCAACTTCCTTGACTATGAGCAGCTCACAGATGAACTTATCGGTGCTATCAACGGCAGGGGTGCTGTATTCCGTGAGATATTGGAACGGTTTGATGATAACCGCCTGAACAGCTTCAACTTCTTTACAAGATACTATTCCGATACGCTCCGTGATGTGTTCACCGAAGCAAGAGCGGACATAGATAAGGCAGGAGCTTTTTTCAACACCCGTGCTTTGAAGAAGTCCACCGAGTATGTGAATGATGTTTTTAATCATATCCGTGAGGTTATGCGTGATGACTGGAACTTCGACTTCAACTCCGAAAGCGATATGAAAGCATTCAGGCTCAGTTTTGATAAGATCATCATACGTGGAAATGACCGTAACGATATTTACACCGTAGCAGATACAGCCCTTGTGAACTTCTTCTATGATTTCAGTTTTGCGATTCATAAGATGAAGCTGTATGTTTGCAAGTGTAAGTATTGCGGTAAGGTATTCCTCGGAAAGAAAAATGCTGTTGCCTGTGAAGCAGAGAACTGTCAGGCAACCTATCAGCGTGAAGTCAAGAATGCCAAAAGGCGCAAAAGAGAGAACGGTACTTACAAGGTATACAGCACAAGACTCAGTAACTATATCGGTCAGCAGAAAACAAAACTGTCTGCTGAGGTGCTTGATGATCCTGCACTTGTGGAGAAGTATGACCAGCAGCGCAAGGTGTTCACGAAGCATATGCAGGATAAGCTCGATGAGTATGAAGCCGAGAATCGCCTGCCCGATGAGGAGCTGAGTGCTTTCTATGAGAAGATGAAGCAGGACGTTATGAGCTTTGTGTATGCTTTGGAAGCTGAGGCGGAGTGAGAGGAACTTTGAATCCAGTGGGTTCATAGTTGTGACATGACGAAAAATAGGTGAAATGCTCTATTTCTTAGTTGCTTTTTCAGTGTAGTTATGCTATAATAATTTCAAAGGAGTATTGTTATGGATATTATAATGAATCATAGCCCGTTACGGGCAATTAGTTTATTTGCAGGAGCAGGTGGCTGTTCACTTGGATTTCATGAAGCTGGTATAGACATCCTGGCTGCATTTGATAATGCTGATGCCGCAGTGCAAACATATAACTCTAACTTCGCAGGAAATAAATGTAGAAAACTTGATCTTTCAACCTGTGATTTTGAGAAGTTACGGGATGAAATTGGACTAAAAAAAGGTGATCTTGACTTGATTATAGGCGGCCCTCCATGCCAAGGTTTTACAACAGCAGGCAGTAGATTTTGGGACGATCCTCGAAACAAACTGGTTAAGAACTACACCCAAGCTATTGAGCATTTTTTCCCTCGATGGTTTATGATGGAAAACGTAGAAGGTATCTTAACTACAGCTAAAGGAAACTATATTGTTGAATGTATCAAAAGACTATCTGAAATCGGTTACTCTGTATTTCTGAAAAAAGTATATATGCAAGAATATGGAATTCCTCAGAGAAGGAAACGAGTGATTATTGTAGGAAACAGATTAGGAATCAACTTTTCTTTTCCAAATCCTGAAATAAATGCAACAGGTTCGATTTACCGTAACTCAAACATTACACTAAGAGACGCTATCGCTGATTTGGAAACTCAAGAGAATCATGAAATCGATCATATATTTAGAAAACAAAATGCACTGCAGCAGCAAAGAATAGATGCATTACAGTGTGGGCAAAGCATGAAAGATTTGCCTGAACATTTGCAACACGACTCTTTCAAGCGAAGAGCAAATCGTCGTGTTAGTGATGGTACTCCAACCGAAAAAAGAGGTGGGGCTCCATCTGGACTAAAACGCTTGTTTTATGATGAGCCTTGTTTAACAATAACAAGTGCCTCCCCTTCAGAATTTGTTCATCCGACGCAAAATCGAACTTTAACATTAAGAGAATGTGCGAGAATCCAGACATTTCCTGATTCTTTCGGATTTTGCGGAACTGATGCACAGAAGATTCTTCAGATTGGAAATGCAATCCCCCCTGTCTTTGCGAAACAAATGGCGTATAAGATAATGCAAGCAGATAACGAACTTCCTATTGATGAGGTTTCTCCTGGGTTAATAGATTTTGAAGTTACAAAAGCATCTGCCTTAAGTCCTGCATTGTCTAAGACGGTGCAGATGTTGACCGCTTTACAAGCACCTAAATACGAACAGTTAGCATTCAGTATATAATATTAAGGAGTGTAATTATGGCTATATCCAAACAGCAGAAAGTGTTTTATCGTTCTTTTTCTCAACACGGTTCTGGTAATGCCTTGGTTGAAGTTTCACCAGAAGATGTATCATTGCTAATCCATATTGCATATCTCGATTTGTTTAACGCTACTCCTGATTGGATGGATGATTCATATATAGCATTAGCGCATAAAAACTTCTTTGAAATTCCAATGTCAGATATTTCTTCATTACCGCACAAGTCTATAGAAGATGCTGTTCATTATCTTGAATTGTGTGGCGCAACAAATACAAGCAACTCAATCTATCTATATTTGAAAAATCTTTCAGAGCTTTATAGAAGAAGGTATAAGTATTATCATATATTAAAGACTCAGAAGTTTCCGCTTCCTGATCAGATAGGATTGAGGGGATTGTTGGAGTACGGCAATTGTTCTGATGATTTGTTGTTTTCATGGATGAGATGGCGTAAGTTGATTTATGATATCGATAATAGAAGTGCTCAGGAAACCGGGTATCTATTCGAGCCTATTCTATCAAGCTGTCTTGGTGGCGAACCAAAATCACATACCAATTCACCTGTTAGAAGAATTGACGAAAATGGTGAGCCTACCCGCCAAGGAAGACAGATTGATTGCTATATAGAGGATGATAAAGAAGTTTATGAATTGAAGTTAAGGGTAACGATTGCTGCAAGCGGTCAAGGACGTTTTAGTGAAGAACTCAGCTTTCCATATGAAGCTGAGAAAGCAGGACTTACTCCTGTGCTTATTGTATTTGATCCTACACCATCAGTATTGTTGGAAAAATTGAAAAAAGCTTATGTAGAGCATGGTGGACGTTATGCAATCGGAAATGATGCATGGAATTTACTTGCTGACAAAGCAGGAAAAGAGATGGGGCAGTTTATATTGAAATACATTAAGCCGCCTATCACAAAAATGGAAGAAGCATCTATAGAATTACCATCCAATATTTCACTTATAACAAATTCTGAATGGCTGATAATTCGAGATGATACTGGAAATGAGTACAAGATTCCCAGGGAATGATATATGCTGTAAAATAAGAGGGATGTGTTATAATGGCTGAAACACAGGCAAATGCAATATCTTTAATCAAGGCTTGGTTTGATAAGGCTGATAAGTGGCAAAAAGACTTATTCTGTCAGATTTGGCAAGGAAATGAGGACGTTGAGAAGCTAACTGCCAGAGCTTTTTCGTTAGCAAAAGCTGAATATCTTGGAGAGAACAGCAAGTTTGCTCCATTGACCACATTTCCAACCACAGTAGAGTTTTCAAGCGGCAGCAATTGCCCTATTATATTAAAAAGCATTTCCGAAGTTCAAGGTGTTGGTGCTTTATCGCCTACAAGACCTTTGGAATTTGGCAATAATCTTACTATCGTGTATGGAGAGAACGGGTGTGGCAAATCCTCATATGTCAGGATTTTGAAAAGTGCTGTATCTCCTAAAAACGCAAATGCGATTTTGGGCAATGTATACGAAGCTAACTGCCCAAGTCCACAAGCGATACTTACATATAGCGATGATGGCGAAGAACATCAAATTCACTGGAAACCAAGCTTGAAAAGCACTTGCCCTTTGAATATCTATGACACTTCTGTTGCCAAACAGTTTGCAGAAGAAAAGAACGAAGTAATATATGAACCACACATATTATCCATACTTTCAATAATCGCGGTGGTATATGAAGGCATAAAAACTAAATTTGACGAATTAGGAAGTGAAAATTTAGGTCAGCAAACACCTCTGGATAAAGCAATCAGTAATCACAAATTAATAACTGACTATTATGCCTTAAAAACGATTAAATCATATGATCAATTTATGGCAGATATAATTTGGGACAAAAGCCAACAAGTGCAGCTTAGTGCCTTGCAAGAAGGCTTACAAAACCAAGATCCGTCCAAACAATTAAATGCTTTAAAGGCGCAACGAGAACTTGTAGAGAAACAGTACCAAGCGTTGATTGATCTTATCACTAAAACAGGTGATACCTTTAGCGACAAATACTTATCACAACGCAAGACACAGATAGATACTAAACAAGAAGCTGACCATTTGATAGAAGAACTAAAAAGAGTATCTATTATAAGCAAAACGGGTTCGGATTATTGGAAAAAGATGTGGGTTGCTGCTGTCAAGTTTTCTCAGGAATCAACATCAAAACGTTCCGACAGTATAATTGTAGACGGGAAATGTATTTTATGTCAGCAAGACATTTCTGAAGAAGCAAACACAAGAATTACTGAATTCTATAGGTATATGACATCAACAGCAATAAAGCAATCAGAAAAAGCACATTCAGTCTTTGAAAACACAGTAGATCAGTTGCAAACAATCTTCTCCAGTATCAATATAGAGCAAATTGAGTCAGTATTAAGAGCAAGCAGCGTTGAAGATGATATCATTAGGCAAATCATTGAGCAATATAAGATTATTAAATCAAGGTGTAAGTGGCTTTTGGAGTATACTTATGATACAAAAACTTCTATTCCTGTCTCAGCGGAAATAAAGTCCTTACTGGATGCAAAAGAAAAGCTCTTAACCGACTATTCGGCAAGAATAAAAGCTTTACAAGATATCATTGACAATAGAGAAAAGCAGATTAATTTCGTAAATGATTTACTTGCAAGAAAATGGATAAATGAAAACAAACTTGTTCGTAAAAAACATATCCAGATACAATTGGGGTCGTCAAGCTGCGCTACCAATGCTCTCACTACAGTCAAAAGAAAACTAACTCAGATTTTGATTACAGATACTTACATTTCAAGATTCGAGGACGAAATGTACTCCATGGACATTAATCATAAGATTAAAGTAGAGCTTATTCCCAAAACAGAAAAAGGCAAGGCATATCACCAAGTAGCATTAAGAGGTGCTGTTCAAAAGAAGAAAACAGGCGAAGTATTAAGTGAAGGTGAATTTAGAGTGGTTTCCTTGTCTGCATTTCTCGCTGATTTGTCGTCTTGGGATAAAGTTTTACCATTTATCTTTGATGATCCTATTACTTCGCTTGACCAAAAATACGAAGAGATGGTTGCTAAAAGACTGGTGAAGCTATCGCATGAGCGACAAGTAATCGTTTTCACCCATAGACTTGCATTTGCACAACTCTTGTTTTCATGTAATGAAGCATATAATGCTACTCATTATAATGAAGAAGGGCATGAAGCGTTAAAAGTAAAGCAAGTTGAACTTAGGCATCTACCTCTTGGAGAACCTCAAGAACCAAGTTATCATGGAGCTAAACAAATGAAGGATGCTCTGAAAAGCTTGAAAAACAATGAGATTATTCTTCTAAAAAAGCAATTTAAGAACAAAGAATATGAAAGTTACAATGATGGTATTAAAGCGCTTTGTTCAAAGCTGCGAATAATAGTTGAACATGGAATAGAAACTGATTTATTACAATCTATTGTTACACGATTTGGTTATTCAGTTGGTTCATTAAAAGTGCGGCTTTTATATAATGTAAAAGAAGACGATATTGCTGTATTTGAAAAAATGATGACAAAATATTCAGCTTATGAGCATTCACAATCATTGGAAAGACCAGTATCTCTCCCTGAATTAAGTGATATAGAAGCTGATATAGAATCATTATTGGCTTGGTGTAAAGATTTCTGGAGTCGTTGCTCCTCTAATAATCCCAAGAAGTAGATTGCTGAACCTAAAAGCACCTCAACTGGAACATAAACACCAATCATATACTCATACATTGTCTCTAAAAGGAGAAAAATATGGATTCAGGACTTACAAGTCGTTTAGGTGTATGTAAAGCTGACTGTGAATTAACAAAACTCGGCTTTGCTTTTAGAGAACAAACTATTTTAGATTATGGAATAGATGCAATTATTGAAGCACCAAACAGTAACGAAAGTTATCTGTCTGGTAAGCTAATAGCAGCTCAGATAAAAACAGGAGATTCTTATTTTGATGAAAAAAAGGATGAGTCTATAGTATACCGTGGCGAATTGAAACACTTAGATTATTGGTTGAATCACTCTTTGCCAGTAATCATCATCCTTTACTCGCCTGAGCAAGACAAGTGTATTTGGACATCTATAAACAAGCAAACGGTTATCAAAACCGAAAAAGGGTGGAAAATCAATATTCCCTACAATAATGACCTTCATAAAGCGAAAGCTCAATTGTTAGAATTAGCTAATAGTCAAAGCGAATTTCAACGAAGGTGGGCTTCATTGCTTATTGCAAAAGAATGGATGCTCGATGCCATTAAGCAAGATGGACTAATATTAGAGGTTCAGGAATGGGTTAACAAATGTTCTGGAAAAGGCGATTTTATTCTAAAAAAAGATGATGAAGAAGGAAAAGAAGTAGCCATTTTTGAAAAAACAATATTTGGTTTTGGAACAAGATCATATGAGCTTGTAATAACGGATTTATTTCCTTGGGCAGATATATGCGTAGATGAATCGTTTTACGAACTCAATCAGGACGAAGAATTCGTCGAAATGAGGAAAGAGCAAGATAATTTCCCCCATATATATCCATATAGAAATGGCGCTGGGGAAGTTGATTTTTATAGGCTGAAGCTTACAGTAAATCGTGTTGGGAAAGCCTTTTTGGAGATAAATGATTTTTTAGAAAATAACAAGTTCTATATTATTGACAAAATTTTCCAATTGCAACAACTTAAAAACGGCTGCACCCGAAGGCACAGCCGTCTAATCTCAAATATAAACCATACACTCAAACACCGCTTCTCTTGCCATGTAGACAAAGCAGTTTTCCAAACCGAGCATCTTTTCAGCATCACCGCTGAGTACAGCCTTCTGATAGCAACTGTCAGTCTGTTTCCAAAGCTCTACCTGGCGTGAGATAGCGTCACTGACTTTCCGTTCCATATCATCGAGGTATTGCACGATCCTGCCCTCGTTGACGAACCTGCGAAGCCTGTTGGGGCAATGGCTGTCAGAGAAATGAAGATGATACCTGATGAAGTCGGTGTTGTAGGTCTTGCTCTCCTCGGACTGCGTATCGGCATTGAAGTGTGTGACGGTCACTGTGTTTGTATCCAGTCTCCACAGCGGAACGTATTTCTTTTTCAGAGGGCTGTATGCGGTCTGTTCACTTTTGTATCTGCTCATACCGTCCACCTCACTTAATTGGCTTTATCATTTCAAGGACAAGCTGTGCGCCGACCTTGAAACCCTTGCGGAACTCATTACGGTTGGAGAGGTTATGCAGTTCAATATCCGCTGACTGGTACTCATCGAGGATTTTGTCATTGTCGGGATATGCTTTCTTCAACTCAGTTTCTGCCTTAACGAGCCTGTCGAGAGCTGCCTTGTACGCTCCGTCAGTGTCCTCTATTTCGGTCAAATGAAACAGGTCATAGTCGTAAAGTTCATCGAGAATGTTTCTCATTTTTATATCCTCCATATCGATATTTATACAAGGGTATGTCGGATATTTTGTCCGCTATTTGTCCGCTAAGGGTGCAAAAACTTAGCAAAAAACAGCGTAAACGAATTTTTGTGTATTGTTCTAAAGTGCCGTATTTTTGGGCTTTTCTGCATATCCAGATAAGTCGCAAAAAGTGCGCCGAGATTTTCAATTCCCGTACGGGTCACCAAAGTTTAAAGCTCGGAGATAGCACATTGTGCTGTTTCCGAGCTTTTGTTATCTGAAGTTTCATACCTTCCATGTTCTGCCCTACTTTTCCACGCACACCTCACTCTTGAGTTTTTTCGCCACCTTGAAATACTCATGCATTTTCACGTCCGCAGGGTCTATCTGCAATGCCCTGCTCACAAGTTGCGTTATCTCTTTGGCGTTAAGCTCAGCTTTTCTACCTGAAAATGTCATATCATCACAGTATCTTGTGTAATTTATGCCACGCTCTCCACACCACTTGCCTATCCTCTCATCAAATCTTTTCATCACCAAATTCGATATCTGCGGAGATGTTGGCGCACCCTGTGGCAGTATGCTGTTATAAGTGCATATATTTGTCAGCAGCGTTGCAGCAGGCTTAGAAAATCCAAGCTCGCACATGACCCCATAGACCTTGCCAAAATCAATGCTGTCAAAAAAGCCTGAAACATCGAGCTTAAGCACTCTCTGTTGACCAATATGCGGCCCTGCATTTTTCAAAAGTGAAGAGTTTTTGCAATATGCAGTGGCATACTCAGATACGGACAGCGTGTAAAGATACCTTTCAAGTATCCTTCTTTGAACGAGCTTGAGATATTCGTTCGGCACTTTTAACACCCTGTTTTTATGCCCTCTGCCACGATGTATTATCACCTTGCGGTAATTTGAATAACACTTTTTCTGATTTCGTTTATGATAGCGTATTCGATTGTTGCTAAGCATATAAAGCTTTTTTAACGGAACATCAAGCTCCTCTGAGATCCTTATGATATCATTATCAATATCATTCATTTTGTCACCTCAAAAAATAATAACAAGCGTCAGCACAAGATTCAAATGCTTTGGAGCCGAATTTTATTTAATGGAATTAAATCCGATTCGGTGAAAAAGCTTTTGATAAAGCTACTATTCCCTGAAACTTCCACAGCGACTCGCTGTAGTTATGCGTTTTGCAATATCGCTGCTGACGCTTGTCATATTTTATTAAACCATGTTATGTACTCATGATAAAAGCACCTTGTTTATTTTATGAGATAATTATATCACGCAAAATGCACAACAATTGGTGCATCTCGCAGAGTACAACTAAAAAAATGGCTGTATATAAACACTCTGATATCATTTTACCAATTTATGCACGACACGTCAATGGGTTATCCTGACATTTTGCGCCAAACGCCAATATTTTGTATGAATACACAAAAAAGCATCAAAAAAGGAGTGTATTCGCAAATTCAGAAGTTCCAGTTACAGAGGAGTTTTTTTCAACAACATTGTTCTACCTATTCCAACACCATCTTTTACAATTGCAACATATGGTTCACCTTGGTGAAAAAAATCAATCTTTCCAATTAAACCTGATGCACCATATACATCGTATGCACCATTCTTATCAACAGCCTCAGATAGTTTCAAATTAGAGATACCTTTTTTCGCATACATCTTCAAGTCTAACCCGCATAAACCCATCTACAATCCCGAATTTGTTGCGTAAGTATCGTAAGAATTATTAATGCAGATTTGAGGGCTAAGCGTTTTTGGCTTATAAAGTCAAATAAGTGTCTTGTAATGGACTTAAAAAGTGTGCTTGCCCTTGTTGTTGACACGCCATGTGCTTATGTGCTACAATTCAGCAAGTAGGAAACCAATTCATAAGCGACCTTTCCAACTATTTTGACGTCGAGCTTATCAACCGCTTCTCACAGAAATACACTTTCAGCGAGATATCAAGATCGGTGTACAGAAAGATAGTTGAAAAACGGCTTGCGAGCGAAATAAAAGTCATCAAAAGGCTTCGCCCTGAGCTGAATATGGACTCCCTGTTCAGTGCAGACGAGCTTGCAAAGGCAGTAGATCAGATAACAGCCGACACCTACAACATCAAATCAGGTGCACGACCTGCCATCACAGCAGTAAGCAAGTTCATTGACAGCAAGCTCCTTTCACACTTCTCACGCATGGCAAAAACATACAGGCCAAACCAAAACTAACGCTTCGCCATACAAAAAAATCAATGACCGCACCTTTCACGGGCGCGGTCATTTTTTTATTCTGACAATTTTACTCTTATTA
>OGPB01000656.1_pt1 | contig 22247 bp, 16 predicted proteins | sample 1552821 | NCBI WGS metagenome assembly OGPB01 (sample SAMEA2580192, study PRJEB22360) | human gut metagenome | biome: human gut; feature: human-associated habitat; material: faeces | place: Denmark | collected 2008/2010 | reverse complement strand
TGATATAAATACAATAAGAGAAAGACAAAAAGATGAAATTTACACATATACTTTTTTCTCCATATATACTTCATATACTTCAAAAAGGGAACGCTGGCTTGTGTCAGCGTTCTTTTTTTGCGTGGGTGATTTTGAGGATAGATATGTAAAATATCGTGGAAAATATGGGCTTTTGTAACGCAGGTGTCCGTTTTTCGGTATTATTAATAAAAGTTTTGCGAAATTTGTTAAAAGTGATAAAAATAGAACCCTTATTGTCGTTCCTGGGATATAAAATGTACAATGGTTGTAACTTGACGTTCATATAAACTTCATAAACGAGCGAAAAAACGGCTTGAAAATTACAATTTGATTACAATGCCCCTTGACTTTTGTAACCTTATTCATTATAATATGGTGTAGTTTATCACATTTGAAAGGAGCGTTCTGAATTGGGTTATTTGAAGTCGGGGATATCCCGCTGTGTGGCTGTGCTTTCTGCCTGCGGAGTTGTGACAGTATCTGCTGTGACTTTTGCGACACTTGATAAAAACGTTATCCAGCCATGTGCGGTCATGCCGCCTGAAAATGCAAAGGTCATTTCTGCTGTTTCTGACAAGGAAACATCTGAGCAGATCGGGGATATCACAACTGTTCTTACAACATCAGCCGTCAAGGAAACTGCGAAAAATTCTCAGACCGAGGCTGTAAAGGCTGTAAAAACTGCAAAAAGCGAAACAACAAAGTCAGCTTCTGAAACAGCTTTGAGATCAGAGAGCGTAACGACCTCTGTAATATCACAGAAGCCAGCGTCAGTGACCGCAGCGCAGAGCGTGACTTCCGCTGACACAAAGCTTAGCATATCAGTAAGCCTTGTGACAAAGAAAACTCAGCAGGCTTCAAAGTCTGAAACAAAGGTTTCTGCTGTTACTTCCGCCCCTGTCAGCACTACTGACAGCGATACTGTTGCCTCAAAGGCTACAAAAAAGACTACAACAGTGAAAACTACTACTGCAAAAACTACTACCACTGCAAAGACAACAACTGCCCCTGTTACGACCACAACGCCTGCGGTGACTACTACCAAGAAAAAGACCACCACCGCTAAGGTGACAACAACTAAAAAGCCTGTTACAACTACAACCACTGCGCCTGTTGTCGACAATGGCAAGACCCCTGCACAGCGACTTAATTCTGCAGTGCTTGATCCAAAGGCGACGCTCAGCGCAAAGGAAGAAAAGATACTTCTGAAATATCTCCATAAGATAATATCAGATGATATGACAAACTACGAAAAGGCTGTGGCTTGTTACGACTACCTTATAAAGAACACGGTCTACGATTACGGCGGCTGGGCAAATCCTGTCAAGGCTGTTCTTGAGGACGGTTACGGCACTTGCACAGAATATTCTTACGTTTACGCCGCAATGCTCAACTATATAGGCTTTGACGCAAAGACCGTTGACGGCAAGACCGCTATGGCGGCAGGCGGTTACGGCTATCATATGTGGGTGGAGGTAACGATAAATGGTCAGGTATATGTTATGGACCCTCAGGTGGACGATAACATGAGCTGGGGAGCGTATATCTCCCATGACCGCTTCTGCAAGACCTACAGCGAGGTCAAGGGCAAGTATATAAAAGATTGATATTGTATCGGGTGGAGTTATCTGCCCGATATTTTTTTAATGATTGCGTGTAGTTTTTTTCAGTACGTTTATTTGTACATTAAATAAGAATATCCGGCACTCTTTTTGTGACAAATTTTCAGCCTATCCTATAGACAAAAGGAAAAAAGCATGATATAATTATTCTTGATACATTGTCGGCAAATGCCGAACGTCATTTTGTACAGGAGGATAATTGATGACGGAAAATTCCACAAAGATAACGAAAAAGCCTGCGACATCTGTGAAGAAAAACAGCTCTGTCAAAGGTTCGTCAAAGAATAAGAAAAGAAAGAAAAAACGCAACAATATCGGCATTATCTGCGGCACTGCGGCAGCGGCTATCATAATAGTTGTGGGCGGAGGATATTTCATTGGAAGAGCTTACTATAGCAACAGATTTCTGAGCGGCACAACAGTGAATGGCGTTGACGTGGGCGGAAGGACATTTGAACAGGCTTGCGATCTGCTCGGGGTGAACGATATGCCTTATGAGCTTACGGTCAAAACTATCGACGGCACGCCTGTTGTTTTCAAGACGGCTGATTTTGATTACAGACTAAGCGGTAAGGACGAGCTTCGGAAGATCTACGACAGCGTGAACAGAAAAACATGGTTCTCGGGATTTATACAGAACTCCATCTATAGCTTTAATGAGGACATCACATTTGATGTTGAGAAGCTTCAGAAGCTTGTGGAGAAAGCAAATTGGGGCGATGTTGAAACTGCCGACGCAAAGCTTGGTCTTAACGAGGATAAGACGGCTTATGTTATCACCCCTGAGGTGCAGGGAAACAAGATAACCGATATGAAAAAGCTTGAAGCTTATGTTACGCAAAGCGTGGCGGCAGGTGAGCTTAGCGTTGAGCTTGACAAGGATATAGGTTGTTATTCTCTTCCAGAGGTGAAGAGCGCAGACCTTGAGGACGATTGCAAGAAACGAAATGATGTTTTCCAGCTTTCTGTCACATACGATTTTGACTACACCACAGAAACTCTCACAGGCGAGGAGCTTATGAAGATGATAAAGCTCAAAGATGACGGAAGCTACACTGTGGATAGAAAGAAAGCCATGGAGTATGTGGAAAAGCTCGCAAAGAAATATGATACATATAATACTAAGAGAAAATTCCACGCCACTTTGCAGGGCGACATAATCGTGCCGACAAGCTCTGATGCTAAATACGGCTGGTGGATAGATCAGGAAAAGACTTGTGACGATCTTGTGGATATGCTTGAAAAGGGCGAGAGCGTTGATAAGGTAGACCCTATCTATTACAGTACCGGTTATTTTGACTTTACAGGTGTTGAGTCTGCGAGAAGCAAGGATGATGATATAGGCGACACTTATATTGAGATAGACCTTACCGACCAGCACTTGTGGTATTATGAAAAGGGCAAGAAAAAGCTCGATACCTATATAGTTTCAGGTCAGACCACATCTGAGGCGAGAACAACTCTCCCTGGTGTTTATAAGCTGTGGTCAAAGGAGACCAACAAGTGTATGAAAGACACAAATGCCGACGGTGACGAGTGGGATACAAAGTGCAACTTCTGGAATAACGTTTCTCTCTGCGGAATAGGTCTTCACGATTCAACGTGGCGAGGCGGGTATTTCGGCGGTGAGATATACAAGTACAACGGCTCACATGGCTGCATAAATATGAGTTATGATGATGCTAAATATGTTTATGACAACGTGCCTTACGGTACGCCTGTTGTTATGTACTACAAGTCTGCGGATAAATAATAAGGACGGTCAAGGTATCATGCCTTGACCGCTTTTTGTAAGGAGTGTTTTTTATGGAAAAGATATTATACAGAGAGGGCTTTACGGCTGAGGAGCTTCCAAACGAGGTGATAGAGCGTATCAAAGGCGTTTCCTATAAGGAAAACCCCTATGTGAAGCTGGGCGACCTTGCCTATCTGCGTGTGAGATATTATGACTTTGAGCATAAGGTGCAGTCGGGGGAGCTTATCGTGTCGAGGAAGCTTGCGCAGGAGGTTCTGGATATTTTCTATGAGCTTTTCGAGGGCAGTTATGAGATAGAAAAAATCAGGCTCGTTGACGAGTATGACGCTGATGATGAAAGGTCAATGGCGGATAACAATTCCTCTGCCTTCAATTATAGGGTGGTGGCTGGTACCAACACTATCTCGGCTCACAGCTACGGCAGGGCGATAGACATAAACCCTCTTATAAATCCTTATATAGTGGGGAATAAGGTCATGCCTGCCAATGCTGCAGAGTATGCAGACCGTGACAAGGCTTTTGATCACAAGATTGACAGAACAGACCTTTGCTATTGCATTTTCAGGCGTCACGGCTGGAAATGGGGTGGCGACTGGAACAATTCTAAGGATTATCAGCATTTTTACAAAGAGTACGATTCTCCGCTGAAAATGGCTGTAAATAAGCTGAAAAGAGCGTTGTTACGTTAGTTTGCGAGGTTTACCTAGGAAAGCGATATGAAATCATAAGTTATATATGTATACCGATTAACTAAAAATTAATAATGAATTTATGCAAGTTTTATCATTCGCTCTTGCATTTTGCTGTAATGTGTGTTATAATGATTAAGCCGCCAAAAAAGACGGCAAAAGGCTATTTTCTTGCATTTGTGCGAAAAACCACGCTTTGGGTTTACTTGCGCTTATGCAGGATTGCAGGATTTTAATTTCTTCCTGCAAATTTTTTTATTAAAAACAGCTAAAAATCGGCTATGAGCCGTGAAATAACATACGTTGCTGAACGATAAGCTATAATTTTTTTACAGTTTGGCAGGAAAGGGTGATAAAAATGGAACGCATGGAGGATATGACTAATGTAAAAAGCCTGTATTCACCGAAATTCGAGCATGATAACTGCGGAATAGGTGCTGTTGTGAACATTAAGGGCAAAAAGAGCCACGATACTGTTGCAAATGCGCTGACTATCGTTGAAACGCTTGAGCATCGTGCTGGTAAGGACGCAGAGGGCAAAACAGGTGACGGAGTAGGTATCCTGCTTCAGATCTCACATAAATTCTTCAAGAAGATCGCTGCCGCAGAGCTTGGCATCACGCTGGGCGAGGAAAGAGATTATGCTGTTGGTATGTTCTTCTTCCCACAGAACGAGCTTGCGAGAAATCAGGCAAAGAAGATGTTTGAGATAATCGCCGAAAAAGAGGGTCTGGAGATCCTTGGCTGGAGAGTCGTTCCTGCAAAGCCTGAGGTGCTTGGCAAGAGAGCTGCCCAGTGTATGCCTGCCATAATGCAGTGCTTCATCAAGCGTCCAAAGGGCGTTAAAAAGGGTCTTGACTTTGACCGCAAGCTATATGTTGCAAGACGTGTGTTCGAGCAGTCGAATGAGGACACCTACGTTGTATCACTTTCAAGCAGAACTATAGTATATAAAGGAATGTTCCTTGTGCAGGATCTCAGAAAGTTCTTCCCTGACCTTCAGGATAAGGACTACGAGTCTGCTATCGCTATGGTACATTCAAGATTTTCTACCAACACAAACCCAAGCTGGCAGAGAGCGCATCCTAACAGAATGATCGTTCACAACGGTGAGATAAACACTATCAGAGGCAATGCTGATAAAATGCTCGCTCGTGAGGAAACGATGAAGTCTGAGCATTTGAAAGGCGACCTTGACAAGGTCACACCTGTTGTAAACACAGAAGGCTCTGACTCTGCAATGCTCGACAACACACTTGAATTTTTGGTCATGAGTGGAATGGATCTGCCGCTGGCTGTCATGATAACGATCCCTGAGCCATGGGATAACAACGGCACGATGAGTCAGGCTAAGAAAGACTTCTATCAGTATTACGCAACTATGATGGAGCCATGGGACGGACCTGCTTCTATCCTTTTCTCTGACGGAGATATCATGGGTGCAGTGCTTGACAGAAACGGTCTGCGTCCGTCAAGATATTATATCACAAAGGACGGCAATCTTATTCTTTCATCTGAGGTTGGCGCACTTCCTATCCCGTCAGACAATATCGTTGAAAAGGAAAGACTTCGCCCAGGCAAAATGCTTCTTGTTGATACTGTTCAGGGCAGAGTTATCGACGATGACGAGCTTAAGGAATACTATGCTTCAAAGCAGCCTTACGGCGAGTGGCTTGACAGCAACCTTGTCAGACTTAAAGACCTTAAGATACCAAACATCAAGGTAGAGGAACACGGCTACGAGGAAAGACAAAGACTTCAGAAAGCTTTTGGCTATACCTATGAGGACGTTATGACATCTATCCTGCCAATGGCAAAGAACGGCTCTGAGTCTATTGCCGCTATGGGTACAGACAGCCCGCTTGCGGTGCTTTCAAAAGAGCCTCAGCCACTGTTCAACTACTTCAAACAGCTCTTTGCACAGGTAACAAATCCGCCTATAGACGCTATCAGAGAGGAAATAGTTACCTCCACAACTGTCTATATCGGTGAGGACGGCAACATTCTTGAAGAAAAGCCTGAGAACTGCAAGGTAATGAAGATACACGACCCTATCCTTACCTCAACAGATATCCTTAAAATAAAGAATATGCACATTCCTGGCTTTAAGGTAGCTGTTATCCCTATACTTTATTATAAGAACACAAGACTTGAAAAGGCTATAAACAGACTTTATATAGAAGCAGACAAGGCGTTCAGCGAGGGCGCAAATATCCTTATCCTTTCAGACAGGGGAGTTGACGAGAACCACCTTGCTATCCCGTCACTGCTTGCAGTATCAGCGCTTCATCAGCACCTTGTTGTTACAAAGAAGAGAACATCTCTTGCTATTATCCTCGAAAGCGGCGAGCCTAGAGAAGTTCATCACTTTGCAACACTGCTTGGCTATGGTGCCTCCGCTATCAACCCTTATCTTGCTCAGGAAACTATCCACGAGCTTATTGCTGACGACCTTCTCGACAAGGATTACTATGCCGCTGTTGACGATTATAATGCGGCTGTTCTCCATGGTATCGTAAAGATAGCTTCAAAAATGGGTATCTCTACTATACAGTCATATCAAGGCTCACAGATATTCGAGGCTATCGGTATCGGTCAGGATGTTATAAACAAGTATTTCACAGGCACTGTCAGCAGAATAGGCGGTATCACTATCTCTGACATCGAGAAAAACGTTGACAGACTTCATACATCAGCCTTTGACCCTCTTGGACTTGGCACAGACACAGAGCTTGAATCAAGAGGAAGCCACAAGTTCAGAAGCGGCAAGGAGGAGCATCTCTACAATCCTCAGTCTATCTATCTGCTCCAGCAGGCTGCAAGGACTGGCGACTATGAAACATACAAGAAGTATTCAAAGCTTATCTCCGAGGAAATGGACCCTGTGAACATCAGAGGTCTTATGGATTTCAACTTTGCTGAAAATCCTGTTCCGCTGGAGGAAGTTGAGAGCGTTGACTCTATTGTAAGAAGGTTTAAGACAGGTGCTATGTCCTACGGCTCTATCTCGCAGGAAGCTCATGAAGCACTTGCTATCGCAATGAACAGACTTCACGGCAAGTCAAACTCAGGCGAGGGCGGTGAGAGCCTTGACAGACTTCTCACAAAGGGTACTTCTGAGGACAGATGTTCAGCTATCAAGCAGGTGGCTTCGGGACGTTTTGGTGTAACTTCAAGATACCTCACATCTGCTGATGAGATACAGATAAAAATGGCACAGGGCGCAAAGCCTGGCGAGGGCGGTCATCTCCCTGGCAAAAAGGTTTATCCATGGATAGCTAAAACAAGACACTCCACACCTGGCGTGTCGCTTATCTCACCTCCACCACACCACGATATCTATTCTATCGAGGACTTGGCTCAGCTTATCTATGACCTGAAAAACGCAAACAAGAACGCAAGAATTTCTGTAAAGCTCGTTTCTGAGTGCGGTGTTGGTACAGTTGCGGCAGGCGTTGCAAAGGCAGGCGCAGGTGTTATCCTTATCTCAGGCTATGACGGCGGTACAGGTGCGGCTCCGAGAAACTCTATCTACAATGCAGGACTTCCATGGGAGCTTGGACTTGCAGAAGCACATCAGACCCTTATCAAGAACGGTCTTAGAAACAAGGTCGTTATCGAAACAGACGGAAAGCTCATGACAGGCCGTGATGTTGTTATCGCAGCGATCCTTGGCGCAGAGGAGTTCGGCTTTGCAACAGCTCCGCTGATAACACTCGGCTGTGCAATGATGAGAGTATGTAATCTTGATACTTGCCCATTTGGTGTTGCAACACAGAACCCAGAGCTTAGAAAGAAGTTCCCTGGCAAGCCTGAATATGTAATGAACTTTATGATATTCGTGGCTTCCGAGCTTAGAGAATATATGTCAAAGCTTGGCGTAAGAACAGTTGACGAGCTTGTGGGAAGAATTGACCTTATCAAGCCAAAGGCTGGTATCACAGGCACCGCGGCACAAGTTGACCTTTCTAATATCATCAACTCTGATTACGTTTCAGAAAAGGTAGAATACAACAAGAAATCCAAGTATGACTTCAAGCTTGAAAACACTCTTGATGAAAAGGTACTCATGAAGGAGTTCGAGAAAAATCTTAAGAGTGGTGAGAAGAAGTCTATCACAGTAAATGTCAAGAACACAGACCGTTCATTCGGTACTATCTTCGGCTCAGAGATAACAAGAAAGTATTATAACACACTTGCTGACGATACATACAAGATAGTCTGCAACGGCTCAGGCGGACAGAGCTTCGGCGCATTTATCCCGAACGGCTTGACCCTCGAGCTTGTGGGCGACTCTAACGATTATTTCGGCAAGGGACTTTCAGGCGGTAAGCTCGTTGTTTATCCTCCGAAGGATTCCACTTTCAAAGCCGAGGACAATATCATTATCGGTAACGTTGCACTTTACGGTGCAACAAGCGGTAAGGCGTTCATCGACGGTGTTGCAGGCGAGCGTTTCTGCGTAAGAAACTCAGGCGCAGTGGCAGTTGTCGAGGGCGTTGGCGACCACGGCTGTGAGTATATGACAGGCGGCTGTGTGGTAGTTATCGGCAAGACGGGCAAAAACTTTGCGGCAGGTATGTCGGGCGGTGTAGCTTACGTTCTTGACGAGGACAGACACCTTTACACAAGACTCAACAAGGAAATGGTACTTTTCTCTGAGGTCAAGGAGAAGTACGATATCATTCAGCTCAAAGACCTTATCCAGCAGCACGTTGACGCAACAGGCTCTGAAAAGGGCAAGCGTATTCTTGATAACTTTGAGGAATATCTGCCTAAGTTCAAGAAGATAATCCCTCACGATTACAAGAAGATGATGTCTGCTATAGCTTCAATGGAAGAAAAGGGTATGAGTAGCGATCAGGCGCAGATAGAAGCATTCTATCAGATCATCAACGGCAAGCAGTAAGCCTGCGCACATGAGATATTGTACTTTTAAAATCGAAAGGAGGATATACTTGCAGTGAAAGCAAGTATAGTTGAGATATGGGAAAGCCAACTGGTTTTATGGACTATAAGCGTGAGGACGCAGCAGCGTTCTCCGTTGAGGAACGTATAAAGAATTTTAATGAATTTCACACTCCTCTTTCAAAGGAGGAGCAGCAAAAACAGGGTGCAAGATGTATGGACTGCGGTGTGCCGTTCTGTCAGGCAGGAATGAAGATAGGCAACGCATTTTCAGGCTGTCCGCTTAACAATCTTATCCCTGAATGGAACGACCTTATATACAAGGGCAACTGGGAGCAGGCATATTACAGACTTCATATGACGAACAATTTTCCTGAGTTCACATCAAGAGTTTGTCCTGCGCTTTGCGAAAAAGCCTGCACCTGCGGAGCTAATGGCGACGCTGTTACCACAAAGGCTAACGAATACGGCATTATCGAAAATGCTTATGCTTGCGGATATGCTTCAGCAAGAGTGCCAAAGGTAAGAACAGGAAAGACTATCGCTGTTATAGGCTCAGGTCCGTCAGGTCTTGCTGCCGCTGACCAGCTCAATCAGAGAGGTCACAGTGTAACAGTTTTCGAGCGTGAGGACAGAGTGGGCGGTCTGCTTATGTACGGCATACCGAACATGAAGCTTGAAAAGCAGATAATCGAGCGCAAGATAAACATAATGAAAGAAGAGGGCATCGAGTTCCGCACAGGTGTTAATGTTGGCAAGGATATCACAGCGGCTGAGCTTCTCAAGGACTTCGACAGAGTAATACTTTGTTGTGGTGCTTCAAATCCTAGAGATATCAAAGCCGAGGGCAGAGATGCAAAGGGTATCTATTTTGCAGTGGATTTTCTGAAATCCACAACTAAGGCGCTGCTGAACGGCGGTCTTACGGATAAAAACCACATTTCCGCAAAGGGCAAGAACGTCATGGTAATAGGCGGCGGAGATACAGGAAATGACTGCGTTGGTACAAGCGTAAGACATGGCGCAAAGAGCGTTTTGCAGCTTGAAATGATGCCAAAGCTTCCTGACACGAGAGCCGAGAACAACCCATGGCCGCAGTGGCCAATGGTCTGCAAGACAGATTACGGTCAGGAGGAAGCTATCGGTGTGTTCGGTCATGACCCGAGAGTTTATCAGACAACTGTCAAGGAGTTTCTCAAAGACAAAAAGGGCAATCTCAAGGGCGCAGTGCTTGTAAAACTTTCCCCAGAGAAAGACCCTAAGTCAGGCAGAACGATAATGAAGCCTGTTGAGGGCAGCGAATACAAGGTAGAAACTGAGCTTGTTCTTATTGCGGCAGGCTTTCTGGGATCTGAAAGCTATCTCACAAAGGCTTTTGGCGTTGAGGTAGACGGCAGAACGAATATCGCAACTGCCGACGGCACACATCAGACGAACGTGAAGAATGTCTTTGCCGCAGGTGACGTGCACAGAGGACAGTCACTTGTAGTATGGGCTATCAGAGAGGGCAGAGATGTTGCCCGTGAGGTGGATAAGAGCCTTATGGAGTATACAAATCTGTAATACGAGATAAAAATATAACACCGTCCGAGGAGTTCGGGCGGTGTTTTTTGTGTGTAGGGTATCGTACCCATGGGCGGCGACAAAAAAATCCGCTACCATAAATGATAGCGGATTTGGGTGCAGGTGCAAGCACCTGCTGGAGCTGCTAACCGGGCTTGAACCGGTGACCTCGTCCTTACCAAGGACGTGCTCTACCTACTGAGCCATAGCAGCAAACCAATTACAGTAATATATTATACACTATCTCTGCCGCTTTGTCAAGCCCTTTTCACAACTTTTTTACTCTATTTCCTCCTCATCATCGTCATCTGCCTGAACGCTTGGGTCGTAATCATCATATGTGTCCATAAAATTGTACTTCTTGCCCCTGTATTCGTATTGTATCACAGTGCGCAGATTGACGTTATAAACGCTCTTGAAAATATTGTTTTCGATGTTGGGGTTGGTGGCACGGAACTTTGCTATAAGCTCCTTCATTTCCTGCCGCTTTGATACCTCACCCTTTTTCTCTGACCCCTCGTAGCTCTCAGTGAAACGGCAGGCACAGCGGATAAAATGCAGATCGTTCTGCTCCACCCAGCGGATAATGTCCGCCTCTTTCACCATGTACAGGGGTCTGATAAGCTCCATGCCTGCGTAGTTCCTCGAGTGTAGCTTCGGCATCATAGTCTGAATCTGTCCTCCGTATACCATGCTCATGAGTATGGTTTCTATAACATCATCAAAATGATGTCCCAAAGCTATCTTGTTGCACCCAAGATCCTGCGCAAATTTGTAAAGCCAGCCACGTCTCATTCTTGCACAAAGATAGCATGGGTTGCGTTTTGTGTTGTATGCAATGTCAAAGACCTTTGTTTCAAACATCTTTATGGGTATGCCCATAAGATTGGCATTGTCGATTATCCTCTGCCTGTTGGCGTCGCTGTAACCGGGGTTCATTACAATAAACTCCAGCCCGATATCCATTCCCTGATATTTCTGCAAATGCTGCATACACTTAGCAAGAAGCATTGAGTCCTTGCCACCTGATATGCACACCGCTATTTTGTCCCCCGGCTTTATCATATCGTAACGCTCATATCCCATTACGAATTTATTCCATATATCTCTGCGAAAATCAGTAACGATGCTCCGCTCTATCTTCTGCTGTGGCGTCAGTATTCTTGACATCTCAAACTCTCCTTAAAATATTCAAATTACTAATTAAATTCTACTATTTTTATGGGAATTTGTCAACCATATTCGTGTTGACATTGTATTGTGATATTGTTATAATAGAATAAAGTATTAAAGCAGGAGGATATTATGAGCGAAAATATAGAACGTGAGATAAAAATTTCTCTCACAAAAGAACAATATAACACCGCTGAAAAGTTTTTTCAGTGGAACAAAATAATCGAGCAGACCAATTTTTATTATATTCCACAGCAGGATACGGGCATGACAAGTATCAGGGTAAGACAAATAGGGGATAGGTATTTTTTACAGCTTAAAGCACCTATCTCCGAAAACGGTGCACTTCATGTGAAAAAAGAGTTTGAGCGTGAGCTTGACAGCCTGCCTGAAACGCTCACCGCACAGGAGCTTTCACAGCTTGTGGGGAGAGATTTCCCTGCCGCTGACCTTGCAGGCTCTTTGCATACTCAGCGCAAGCTCTGCACCGATTTTGACCATGTTGAGATATGCCTTGACAAAAGCGAATATCTCGGCTTGACAGACTATGAGTTGGAACTTGAATACACCGCAGACTATCCCGAAAAGCCTTTGGAGATACTGAAAAAGGCAGGTATCACACAGGGAGAAGCGGTAATAGGCAAGTATGCAAGATTTATGGAAAGAGCCAAAAAGCAGGGCAAATGCTGATATTTCCACTGTCTGCGGTCATTTTCTATGAAAAAGCACCCACAGCCTGCAAAGGTTTGGGCAATAATGATAATTGACAGTGACGTTATAATATCTTATTATATTAAAGTGTTAAAACGTATGAAATGGTATTTTGACGATACCCGAAAGGAAGTTAATAATGAAAAGATCTATTTTTAAGACTATCGCATCACTTTCCGCTGCTGCCATGATGCTTTTGGCTGTAGGCTGCGGAAGCACATCTGATTCTTCATCAGCAGCAGGCACAAACAGCACAGCCGCTGCAACAGGCGAGGATAACTCACTTCAGAAAGTTCTTGATTCAGGCAAGCTTGTGCTTGGTCTTGACCCAACATTCAAGCCAATGGGCTACACAGACGAGAACGACAACATCGTAGGCTTTGATATCGACGTTGCAAAGGAAGTTTGCTCAAGACTTGGTGTAGAACTTGAAACTTACTCTGTAAACTGGGATACAAAGGAGCAGGACCTTAATGCAGGCACAATAGATTGTATCTGGAACGGCCTTTCTGTCAGCGATGAGAGAAAGAAAGTAATGCTCATGAGCGAGCCTTACATGAAGAATGAAATGGTGTTCGTTGTAAACGGCTCAAGCGACGTTGCTTCACAGGCTGATCTTGCAGGCAAGAACATTGCCGTACAGAACGGCTCAACAGCACAGGAAACACTTCTTGCATCTGACGTTGTAGCAAATGGTGCGACAACAACAGAGCTTGCAACAAATGTTGAAGCCCTCCAGCAGTTGGAGCTTAACATGGTAGACGCAGCGTTCCTTGACTCAGTAGTTGCAAACTACGAGATATCCACATCAGGCAAGGATTACAAGGTGCTTCCTGACGGCCTTGACCCAGAGGAGTACGCTATCGGATTCAGACTTGGCGATCAGGCACTTTGCGACAAGATCGAGGAGATCCTTCACGAAATGAAGCAGGACGGCAAGCTCGCTGAGATATCAACAACTTGGTTCGGAAGCGACATCACGACCATAAAATAATCACAAAAACATTCAATCGGACAGTTTTCGGGCTGTCCGATTTTTTTCTTATTAAGTTTTTCTGCGTGTCATATCTTTAAAAAATAAAAAGTCTCGCAAACAACGTGTTTACAAGACTTTTTGGCGGAGAAGGAGGGATTCGAACCCTCGATGAGCTATTAACCCATACACGAGTTCCAGTCGTGCGCCATAAACCGGGCTAGGCGACTTCTCCAGTTTATCATTTTTTATATGTGTCACACTATCTAAGCGACTTTAATATTATACCATATGATCTTTTACTTGTCAAGACATTTTTGAAACTTTTTTTGTTCTTTTCTTATTCAGAAGTACTGTGTAAAAAAAGTTTTCTCTGCGATGCTTTATTAACAATATTCTGAAAAGTTTTCATTTTATTTTCTAAATGAACAAGTTACCGAAAATTTTCGCAATCTCGAAAACGATTAAGCAAATTATTTAGTTGATTTATAACAATTTTAATCAAATATATGTATTGGTAATATTGAAAACAGCTTAATAATTTTACCACTAAAATAAAAAAGTCGTTAAAAAGTTTACGAAAATTCACAAAATGCCTTTGACAACTCGAGGCAAATGTGGTATAATATTTAAATGACTGTAGGGTGCAGTGCGTCTAAATGCGACATTATAGAGAAGGTGAGACATTTTGGGAAGAAAACGCATTGGAGTGATATTGTCTGAGGCAGAAAGCTATTATCAGGAAAGATTGCTGAAAGGCGTAATGACAAAGGCTTTTCAGCTTGACTATGATGTGCTTATCTTCACAAGCTTTGTCAAAGTGTCATTCTTAAAAGCAGTGTCTGTTGGAGAAATGCAGATATATGACGCTATAAATTATGATAAGCTTGATGGCGTTATCGTTTTGGCAGATACATTAAAAATGCCTGGGCTTTTTGACAAAATATGCAGGGATATAGATGAGAAATGTCATGTTCCTGTGGTTTTTATAGATGGAAGCTATAAGGACTATGAAAGTATTTATACCCGTGACGAAAAACCATTTATGCAATTGACAGAACATCTTATCGAGGTCCATGGATGCAGGAAGATACTTTTTTTGAGCGGTGCGTTGGAGACTGCCACCACTCGTGAACGGCTTGCGGGATATAAGCGTGCCCTTGAAAAGCATGGCATAGAGTATGATCCGGACTTTGTCTGCTTTGACGGAGGCTTCTGGTATGATAAAGCGGCAGAGGTGGCAAATAATATCATCTATGGCAGACGTAAAAAGCCTGACGCTATCGTTTGCTGTGGAGATTATATGGCTATAGGCGTTGTACATGAATATCAGAAAAACGGTTTGAGCGTGCCTGAGGATATGATAGTTGCAGGTTATGACGCAATAGACGAGGCTATCCATTGCGTGCCAGCTATAACCTCGTGCTCACCGCCGATCTTTGAAACTGGCGTGAACGCAGTAATGACCATTGAGGCAAGGATCAAAGGCGTTGAACCGCAGGGCCTTATAGAGGACGGCGGCAAGGTGGAGATAGGTGCTTCCTGCGGCTGTCATGAGGATTATAGCTATACAAAGCGTGATCTTTTATCATCTCAGAACAAGATGAATTATCATGAATTTTTGGACAGCAATATGACCGATATAATGGCTTGCTCTAAAGATCCCGATGATCTGATGGCCAGGATACAATATTTTCTCTATCTTATCATTGGTCATGAGAGGTATTATCTTTGCCTTAATGAGGATTGCCTCGGAGAGCATGAGATAGTCGGTGAGATCTCCACTGTCCCAAAGGAATATACAGAAAATATGGTGCTTTATATAAGAAACGTTGACGGCAAAAGCAGAACTCTTCATGATCCTTTTGAACTCAAAGAGATATTTCCTGATCTGGATGAAGAACGAGAAAGCCCTCGTGCATTCTTTATCACCCCGGTACATTTTATAGATCGGTGCTATGGCTATGCTGTATTGTCTTACGGTGACGAAATAAAATCGATAGATATCACTTATCGTAATTGGACAAATCATGTAAGCAATGCTCTGGAGTCAATGCGGATACGAAACTCCATAGCTAATCTTGCAGTCCGTGATGCCATGACAGGTGTTTATTCGAGAATAGGCATTGAGAAAAATATCCAGTTTGTTATTGACAGAATGTCAAATCCGAAAAATAAGGCTTTTATCGCTGTCTGCGATCTGGACTGCCTTAAAAAGATAAATGATAATTTTGGCCATAACAGCGGTGATATTGCAATAAAAGCGATCGCAGATGCAGTTTTGGCATCGACAAAAAATCATGAGATATGTGCAAGGGTAGGCGGCGATGAGTTTGTGGTGATAGGCTGTAACGACTATAACGACAACTATCCTGAACGATTTTCTGCAAGGGTCAACGACCGTCTTAGAGTATATAACAAGTTTGCAGGTAACGAGTTTGAGGTCAGCGTTAGTATAGGCGGTATTTGTAAACATATAACAGATATCCACGAGCTTGAAGATATGTTTACACAGGCGGATAAGATAATGTATGCAAGTAAATTGGAAAGACATAAAAACAGGAAATAGCAATAGATAAAATATCAGTGCATTACAACGGACGGTCAGTGATCGTCCGTTTTTGCGTGTGAGAGACACATATCCACTTGACTTATAGGCTCAAATGTAGTATAATGTAAAAGTTAAGGCGGTTTTCTGCCTGTTAGTAAGACGATTTTTTCGGAAAGGAAATGGATAATAAAATGGCTAAAGCTAAAAAAATAACGGCTGCTCTTACTGCCGCATTGCTTTGTACTGCGAGCCTTACCGCTTGCTCGGACACAAGCTATGTGATGACAGCAGGTGACAGCAAGATAAACGCAGGAATCTACATTTATAATGAGCTTACAGAAATGTCATATCAAATGACGATGATGTATTATCAGAAAGGCATCAAAAAGGACTATTTCGATCAGAAGGTAGACGGAAAGGCATTTGACGAGTATCTTTCAGATTATGCTCTCACTGCAACTAAGGAGTATGCGGCTGTAGTTGACAAGTTCAACGAGCTTGGACTTACTCTTTCAGATGAGGATATAAAGTCCATTAATGACAGCATAAGCAGCACATGGGATTCTCAGGGCGAGTTTTACGAGTCAGAGGGTATCTCAAAGGAATCTGTAAAGCTTGCACTCAAAGGCTCTAAAATGAGGGAAGAGCTTTTTGATCACTACTATGCAGAGGGCGGCGAGGAAGCCGTTTCAGACGATGAAATGGTGAAGTATCTTGATGATAACTACCTGAGATATAAATCCATTTCCTTTGCAAAAACTAAAGCATCAACTGATTCTTCATCATCAGCCACCGATTCTTCTACAGACTCAGCAGACGCTGCAAATGAGGAAGCCAAGGCAAAAAGAGATGAGTTCCTTGAAAAGGCTCAGGGAGTTTCGTTTGACGATTTCGACAGCATTATAGACGAGTACAACGACTATGTTGCTTCAAAGAAAGCCTCAGATTCAAGCTCCGCTACTGACAGCGATTCATCAGCCTCAGACAGTTCAACAGCGTCAGATGACACTTCTTCTGTAGCAGAGAGTGACACAAGCTCCATAGCAAGCGATGACACATCTTCAGTTTCTGACAGCACAGCAGATTCAAGCACAGCAGCGTCGGACACAGATTCTTCCACAGACAGTTCTTCTTCTGCACCTGACCCGTATGCAAATGAAAAGATGATGAATTACGGCACAATGGACGATTCACAGAAAGACACAACAAACGGCAAGATACTCAAAGAAGTAAGCGGTATGAGCACAGACGTTGCAACAGCTTATGAGGACGATAACGCATATTACATTCTTATCAAGGGCGATGTTAAGGGCAGAGATACAGAATATGCCAAGGACAATCATGAAGATCTTCTGAAAGAAATGAAGAGCGATGAATTTCAGAAGAAATTAACAAGCTGGGTAGAAAAGCTTGACATCAAGGTGAACAACAAGGCCATAAAGCGTTACACGCCGAAAGTGGTATACGATAAGCAGACAGAGTATTACAGCAAGAACAATAATTCATAGCAGATAAAATTACCGCCGCAACCGAGTTTGGCTGCGGCGGTTTTGTTATGTTGACAGATCCTTCGGTTTTCTCCTTATGTGAACACATTCACATTTTATCAACAGAAGCCCCTTTTATGCATTATTTTTTTGCGAGCACAATGCCCAACATATTATGGCTTTATAAAACAAAGAGCTGCGCTTCTTTAATGAAACGCAGCTCTTATGCTTATATTTTTATTATAAAGACGAAATGCACTGTGAATATGCCCCGATATTTAGTCAACAACACATTCCACAACAGCACAAGGCGGAATATTCAGCTTTAACACATTGTCCTTGATGACTGCCGTATGCGCGGTAATGCTCACTCTGTCGGGACAGTCGAAGTCGTTATAGCTGTGCGCCTCGTTTGTAAGTATCCTGCAAGAAACTGATGATGCTTTAAATCCGAAAATGCTGCATTCAACAGCAGCCTCTTCCGTAAGCGAACAGTTTGCGGCGGTAATGGTCATACTCTTTTCGTTCACCGATGCGGAAACCGAGATCATCGGAGCATTTTTACCTTCCGACATATTTTCGTTCTGCGTATAGCAGTAAACTGCCTCGTTGTTTTGGTGTGTTTTAAAAAGGTCGAAAACGTGATATGTAGGCGTTTTTATCATCTTATCGCCCTCTGTAAGAATGACCGATTGGAGAACATTCACCGCCTGCGCAAGGTTTGCCATTACAACACGGTCGCTGTGTCTGTTAAAAACATTCAGCTCTATTGCAGCAACGATAGCATCACGCATTGTATTCTGCTGATATAAAAATCCCGGGTTCGTACCCTCTTCTACCTTATGCCAACAGCCCCACTCTCCTATTACAAGTCCTATTTTCTTTTCGGGATCATAGCGGTTCATTATCTCCGAATGTCTTGTGATAAGCTCATCGGAAAAGTTCGCTGCAGCGATAGTTTTATAATAAAGCTCATCATCAAAATCGGTGGCAGACTCCATTTCTGGCCATACTGGCATCGTATAGTAATGCAGGTCGATAGCATCAACATTATTGCTGTCAAGATTTTTCATCATGACTTCTGTCCAGTTATAGTCGGCAGAGCTTGAACCGCAGGCTATTCTGTAAAGTCTGTTTCCCGAATAATTGCGGCAGAATGTCTGATACCTTTTATAAACGTCGGCGTAATATTCTGGACGCATATTTCCTCCGCAGCCCCAGTTTTCATTGCCGATACCGAGGTATTCGAGTTTCCACGGCTCGGCTCTGCCGTTCTTCTTTCTCTGCTCTGTGAGAGGTGATTCCGCATCTGAGGTCATATATTCTATCCATTCGGATAATTCACGAACACTGCCGCTGCCAACATTGCCGTTTATATAAGGCTTGCAGCCAACAAGCTCACAGAAGCGCATAAATTCGTGCGTGCCAAAAGAATTATCCTCCGTAACTCCGCCCCAGTTCGTGTTCACGATCTTTCGGCGCAGAGATTTTTCGCCGATACCGTCCTGCCAGTGATATTCTTCTGCAAAGCAGCCACCGGGCCAGCGGAAAACGGGAGCTTTTATATTTCTGAGCGCCTCGATGATATCATTCCTTATTCCGTCTGTATTCGGAATAGGTGAATTTTCACCCACATATATACCATTGTAGATACATCTTCCGAGATGCTCGGAAAAATGTCCGTATATCTCGGGAGAGATATGTCCGAGTCTGTCGTCTGCATTTATTACCATTGATATTTTTTTCATGTTATACCTCCGCAGCATGCTGAATTATAATATTATAATACTAAGTCAAGAAATCCTCATATTTCAATTACAGATGATTCTATGGACAGCAAAAGCTGTGCATACAAGCTGAACGATATTTTTATCAGCCGTTTTAAGCTTGTTCTTGAAATTATCAATGCCAATGATTTTTTGACCAGCAAGACCGAAAGTGAGCTGTTTGAACTTTACAATAAGATGCTCGATCTTGATGTTCATCACTACATGACAGGCACAAAGGACGGTTTTGTCATATCCGAAATTCACTTATGATACCTAGTATTAGCACTTATCTGAAACGCCCTGTAAACCTGCTCCAAAAGCATTATCCTTGCAAGCTGGTGTGGGAACGTCATCTCCGACATTGATAAGCGCAGGTCAGCTTTCGCCTTTATCTCAGGGGCAATGCCGAATGACGAGCCTATTATGAAATTCACTGTGCTGAATCCGTTCAGACCGCATTCGCTGAGCTTTTTGGACAGCTTTTCACTTGAAAGCTGCTTGCCCTCAATGCACATTGCAATATTGTATGCACCCTTGATGTCAGTGTAGCCTTTCATGGCTTTCGCCTCGTTTTCAAGCGCCGCTGCTATCTCCTTTTCGGATGGGTTGTCAGATAACCTCGACTCGTTCAGCTCAACTATTTCAAGCTTGCAGAACGCCCCCAGCCGCTTTGAGTATTCCGCCGCAGCGTCACGCCAGTATTTTTCTTTCAGCTTTCCAACTGTAATAAGATTTATCCTTATCAAAATGCCACCGCCATTCCGCTGCCCTCAGGCTTTGCTATATGTAAAATATAGTCGCTGTTGCGCTCGTAATCCCCAAGTGCTCCCACAGCCGAGTTTTCAGCCTGCAAAGGCGTGTTGTTTTCCTGACTTAAATGCCCTAAAATAAATTTATATGTACCTGCTGTCATAAGCTTTTTTAGCTGTTCTCCGCAGGCAGAGTTTGAAAGGTGGCCGTGGTCTGAAGCGATGCGCCTTTTCAGCTCGTATGGATAAGGTCCATTTTTCAACATTGACTCATCATAATTTGACTCCAGCAAAACAAGGTCAGAACCGCTCAGGTGCATATCGACCTCATTTGTAACAGTGCCAAGGTCGGTGCATACGCACACCTGCTTGCCGTCAGGGGTCTTTATCTGATATCCACAGCTTGCAGGGGTATCATGAAATGTGGCAAAACCTTTTACGGCATAATCTCCTATGCAGACTTCACTGCCGTCCACCTCGTTGACATCACAGGCTGGGTCTATTTTGCCGTCAGATACAAGTATCTCAAGATTGGTCTTTTGGGCAAATACAGGGATATGATATTTCTTCGTGAGAACTTTAAGCCCCGAAACATGGTCTGAATGTGTGTGTGTGATAAATATTCCCTGTATCACAGCAGGGTCGATCTCGTTAGCTTTCAAAGCCTCACAAAGACGTTTGCAGGAAACTCCTGCGTCAACAAGTATCCCGCCGTCACTGTTGCCGATAAAAGAGCTGTTGCCCTTGCTTGATGAAAAAAGTGGATATATCCTTGCCATAACTAATTCCTTTCAAAAGTTTTCATAAGATACTCTGCAACACCGTCTTCTTCATTTGTGCCTGTCACCTCGTCACAGCCTTCAAGCACCTCTTTGCAGGCATTTTTTACTGCCACTCTTTTATCAGCCGCCTTGAACATAGGCAGATCGTTGGTGTTGTCCCCAAAAGCCGTGACAAAGTCAAAGCCGTAATTCTCACGAAGATACCTCACGCCTCGCTCCTTAGAAGCCACCGAAGAGAACACTTCAAGATACCAAAGCTTGGGGTCATAAACATCATAATAGTATGTGATGTTCAGCTTTTCATTTTCTTTAAGAGCGTCATACAGCGGTACAAGTTTTTCTTTTTCTGCAATAAATGTGAAGTATATCACATTGTCGATGTACTGAGAAAGGTCACTGACCTGCGTGAAAGACTTGTAATATTTCTCTCTGCGTTCGTTGTAAAAGCTCTTCATTGCAGGTGAAATAAGTCTCTCATATCTTGTGGAAAGCTGGTTATCTGAAACCGAGTACATAAAAGGCTCTAAACCAAGTCCTTTTGAAAGACCTATGATAAGACCACAAAGCTTCCTGGAAAGGGTGTTTATCTTGACGTATTTTTTCTCCGCCATATCATAAATAAGCACGCCGTTCATAAGTATAACAGGAAGCTTCAGGTCAAGCCCCGAAAGTATTTTTCCTGCGGAGGCAAGCGTCCTTGCAGTGGCGGCAGTGAAGTTAAGCCCCTTTGCCATGAGCCTGTTCAAAGTGTCTCTTGTGAACTCCGTCACCTCTGCATTGCCGTTAAGCAGCGTACCGTCAAGGTCGGAAATAAAAAGCTCCATATCATGTCCTCTCAAATGCTGTAAAAAACGGCGGCAAATAATATGCCGCCGCAGTGTTATCAATATTAATCAGCCGCTAAGCTCCATTTCGTTAGCGTCAGGCTTGTAAACACGCTGAATGTCAGCTCCAAGCCCTCTGAGCTTCTCATCTATCTTTTCATATCCTCTTTCGATGTAGAAAATATTGTCTATCTCAGTAGTGCCCTCAGCCGCAAGACCGGCAATGACCATTGCCGCACCTGCTCTCAGGTCGGTCGCTACAACAGGAGCACCTTTGAGCTTGCCAACGCCCTGTATAACAGCCACCTTGCCGTCAACAGAAATGTCAGCGCCCATTCTTCTAAGCTCAGCCACATATCTGAATCTGTTGTCAAAAATATCGTCTGTAACGATGCTCGTGCCCTCTGCAAGCGTCAGCAGTGTTGAGAACTGCGGCTGCATATCAGTAGGGAAGCCAGGGTGCGGCATAGTTTTTATAGAAGTTTTCACGAGCGGACCGTCCACCCAAACATGAACGCTCTCGTCGCTTTCCTCAACGTTTACGCCTACCTTGCGTAGCTTTGCCGTGATAGACTCAAGGTGTTTAGGAATAACATTTGCGATAACAACGTCGCCCTTTGTGGCAGGCGCAGCCACCACGCCAGTGCCTGCCTCTTTCTGAACTTGTGG
>OGPB01000654.1_pt1 | contig 22300 bp, 22 predicted proteins | sample 1552821 | NCBI WGS metagenome assembly OGPB01 (sample SAMEA2580192, study PRJEB22360) | human gut metagenome | biome: human gut; feature: human-associated habitat; material: faeces | place: Denmark | collected 2008/2010 | reverse complement strand
ATTCCAATCGAACTCGGAGATAGCTGGTTCTCCCCGAAATAGCTTTAGGGCTAGCCTCATGTTAGATATCCGGAGGTAAAGCACTGAATGGCCTAGCGTCCGAGAGGATAGCGAAGCCTATCAAACTAAGAATGCCGGAATATTGATGCATGGGAGTCAGACAGTGTGAGATAAATCTCATTGTCAAAAGGGAAACAGCCCAGATCTACAGCTAAGGTCCCAAATTGTATCTAAGTGGAAAACGATGTGGAAATACGCAGACAACCAGGATGTTGGCTCAGAAGCAGCCACTCATTTAAAGAGTGCGTAATAGCTCACTGGTCGAGCGTCTCTGCGCGGAAAATTTAACGGGGCTAAGATACAAACCGAAGCTTAGGCTGCATATGAAAGTATGCGGGGTAGGGGAGCGTTGTGTAAGCGGAGAAACAGTAGCGGAAGCGGCTGTGGAGTTTACAGAAGTGAGAATGCCGGAATGAGTAGCGCGAATGATGTGAGAATCATCATGGCCGGAAACCTCAGGTTTTTGGAGGAAGGTTCGTCCGCTCCAAGTTAGGCGGGAGCTAAGGTGAGGCCGAAAGGCGTAGCCGATGCACAGACGGTAGAGATTCCGTCCCCACCGAAAGATTTAAGCGCAGGGACACTTTTAGAAGGTCGGAGCCAGGTGTTGGTTCTGGTAGAGATCGAGGGAAGTTTAGTACCGAAGTCCGGCTGGATAAGAGGCGAGAAAAGCTGCGTGTATATCTAAGGTGCCCGTACCGCAAACCGACACAGGTAGGTAGGAAGAAGATTCTAAGGCCAACGGGAGAAGGGTTGTTAAGGAACTCGGCAAGTTGACCCCGTAACTTCGGAATAAGGGGTGCTCATGAAAGTGAGCCGCAGAGAATAGGCCCAGGCAACTGTTTACCAAAAACACAGGTTTGTGCTAAATCGAAAGATGACGTATACGAGCTGACGCCTGCCCGGTGCTGGAAGGTTAAAAGGAGATGTGCAAGCATTGAATTGAAGCCCCAGTGAACGGCGGCCGTAACTATAACGGTCCTAAGGTAGCGAAATTCCTTGTCAGGTAAGTTCTGACCCGCATGAAAGGCGTAATGATTTGGGCACTGTCTCAACAGCCCGCCCGGCGAAATTGTAGTACCGGTGAAGATGCCGGTTACCCGCGACAAGACGGAAAGACCCCATGGAGCTTTACTGTAGCCTGATATTGGGTTTCGGTGTTGCATGCACAGGATAGATGGGACGCTGGGAAAGAAGCGCTTTGGCGTTTCTGGAGCGGACGTTGGGATACCATCCTTGCGACATTGGAATTCTAACCTGCGCCTCTGAATCGAGGCGGGGGACATTGTCAGGTGGGCAGTTTGACTGGGGCGGTCGCCTCCTAAAAAGTAGCGGAGGCGTTCAAAGGTTCGTTCGATCTGGACGGAAACCAGATGATTGAGTGCAAACGCATAAACGAGCCTGACTGCGAGACTGACGGGTCGAGCAGAGACGAAAGTCGGAGTTAGTGATCCGGTGGTATGTGAGTGGAAATGCCATCGCTCAACGGATAAAAGTTACCCTGGGGATAACAGGCTGATCTCCCCCAAGAGTCCACATCGACGGGGAGGTTTGGCACCTCGATGTCGGCTCATCGCATCCTGGGGCTGTATTCGGTCCCAAGGGTTTGGCTGTTCGCCAATTAAAGCGGTACGCGAGCTGGGTTCAGAACGTCGTGAGACAGTTCGGTCCCTATCTGTCGTGGGCGCAGGATATTTGAAAGGCGCTGTCCCTAGTACGAGAGGACCGGGATGGACGAACCTCTGGTGCACCAGTTGTCACGCCAGTGGCACAGCTGGGCAGCTATGTTCGGATCGGATAAACGCTGAAAGCATCTAAGCGTGAAGCCGGCCTTAAGATAAGATATCCCACTGAGACAATCAGGTAAGACCCCTTGAAGACTACAAGGTTGATAGGCACAATGTGTAAGTGGCGTGAGTCATTGAGCAAGCGTGTACTAATAGGTCGAGGGCTTGACCCCATTTTCGATTGATACTTCATTTGCTGAAAGCAGTTCGATATTCAGTTTTGAAGGTATATGCCTTCTAAGAAAGAGAAGCTGACGTTGGTCAGGGTATGGCCGGTGTCGATGACGGTGAGGAACCACCTGTTCCCATTCCGAACACAGAAGTTAAGCTCACTTGTGCCGAAGATAGTTGGCTGGAAACGGCCTGTGAAAATAGGTAGATGCCGGCTTCTCTTAAAAAGCAAGCAGCCCACGGGCCGAGCGGAAAGCCCGGTTCGTGGGTTTGCTTTATTAAGCACCATTAGCTCAGTTGGTAGAGTAGCCGGGGCAAGCTCAGGCGAATATCCAGCAAGCTAGTCCAAGTAGGATTTGACGGTGTAACGCCGAAAAATCCTCATATGCACTTCTAGCTCAGTTGGTAGAGCAGCTGACTCTTAATCAGCGGGCCCAGGGTTCGAGTCCCTGGAAGTGCACCAGATATCCACTGTCCAGAGAAATTTGGACAGTGGATTTTTCATATCAGAAAACACACAATATCCTGCAATAGGACCGGTCAGAGCCTGTGATGTTATAAACATCGCGGGCTCTTTTTTGTTGAAAATCGAACTCTCAAAATCCAAGGGGGAAGTGTACCCTTTTTCAGGCAGCGCCTCGGCTCATGTTGGCCGGGGCGCTTTTTTCGTTTTCTCCCCCTCTCCACACCTCTCCCCCTAGATTATTTACCGGCTGGGAAGAAGATATAAACGCTGCGAGATTTCAGCTTTTTTCAACGGGAAAAGAACCAGTGGCGAAACGGGATTCATCCGTCTTTCCCAGTCGGTGGATCCTGTTCAACACCCAGAGCAAAAGGAGGAACAAAATGTCAATCCAGTTCAAAAATCGGGATCACGAAAGATTTTACCAGCAATGCCTTGTAAGGTGCGGATGTGGAGATCCGTATCACAAGGCCTTTTTTTACACGATGGGCATCAGCGACGAAACCCGAAAGCATGTTGAGGATGTCTTTGATTTCCAAGAGGATGTTATCCGGCCGGAGGGACTGAACAAAGGCTGGCAAACCAGCGGAAGCAGTTGTCTGACCCGTTTGGCATTCAACCTTTGGAACGGGTGGAACACCGACGGCTGTGCAACGCCCTACGATCTGTTCAGCACATCGGATGCAGGCTATATGCTGGAAGCAATCCGCATCCGGTACCCTGAATACTGCCGGGAAGTCCAGGTCCCCAGCAAGGGAGAGACCAGATAAGATGGCACATCACAGAAAGAAGAAGCGAAAAAATCAAGGCAAAAGCCAGAAAGGATCTGAAACCATGATCATGGGAATCGACCACGGGTACTACGCCATCAAGACGCGGCATTTTTCTTTTCCAGCCGGTGTGACAGCGTATACCCACGAACCCTACACACTGAAGAACACCCTCCAGATCGGCGGCAAGTACTATGTCTGCGGAACAGGCCGTCAGCCGATCCTGCGGGATAAGACCGTCAACGATAACTACTACATTCTGACCTTGGCAGCCATCGCCATGGAGCTTCATTTTCGAAACTTGCCTGCGGAATGTTCCGTAACACTGGCAGCGGGTCTTCCCTTGGCTCGGTATGGCCGGGACAAAAAGCCGTTCACCGAATATCTGTTTCGCAATGGCCAGCCGGTCACGTTCCTCTTCGAGGGGGAACGCTACAAGGTCAAAATCGAAAGTGTAAAGCTGTTCCCTCAGGGCTATTCCGCCATTGCTCTTCATCCTGAGTTGGTGAAAGACGAACCGTCTGTGCTTCTCATGGACATTGGTGGATGGACGGTGGATCTCATGCGGTTGGATAACAATGTTCCCAATGCAGCCACATGCCGCAGCCTGGAACTTGGCATGATTCGCTGCATGGATGAGATCCAGGAGCAGGTGCGGCGGGACACCGGCCTGTCTGTGACAGACGCTCAGGTGGAACGAGTTCTCGCTGGAAAGTCCTGCAGCATGAATGAAGAAGCGCGAAAGCTGATCCAGCGACAGGGCCGTCTTTACACCGAGCGGCTCATTTCGGCGGCGATGGAAGCGGGGTTTGACCTGCGAACTCTGCCCGTGATCCTGATGGGGGGCGGCGCGGCGACCGTCATGCGCAACGTGAACGAACGTGACGGCCTTTGTCGGGCTTTTCTGCTGGGGGACGACAAGGTGAACGCCGAGGGATTTGAGCGGATTTTGGAGCAAATGTCGGGCCGTGAGGCCGCTCGATGAACCGACCGCATTTCCTGTTCCGGCCCAATATGCAAAACGAAGATCACAGGCGAGCATGGCGGTTACTGCAAGAGGTTCCTGAAGGGCAAAAGAGCGCCTTCATTGTTCGGGCAATTCTCCAAATGGACCAGGAAGACCGGCTGGAAACAATGCTGCGCCGTGTACTTAGGGAAGAACAAATTACTGTGTCCGGACAGAAAGATACCGCAAAGGAAACCGGGCTGCCGGATGGCATGATGGGCTTCCTTGATGCACTTATGGATGAGTGAAACATCCCTTCAAGCATTATTGCTTATGACGTTTGTGGAGCTGAAAGATTGTTGGTCTTGATGAATAGCTTTGTGCATGGCTTTGGGATATGCTTGTGTTGCCCGAAAGGAACAATTGAAAAAGGAGGCAATGACATGGAAACCAAGGGCATCACCTGTAAAATCCCGCTGGACCTGCACAATCGGATCAGCGAGGACATCCGTGAAAGTGAAAGCACGATGAGCAAATTCATCGAAATGGTCATCAACGAACATTACATGAAGGGAGCAAACGATATGAACAAAATGAGAACAATGGCATTCCAGGTAAGTGAGGAATTCTTCCAGCGGATCAAGGACTATCTGACGCGGTATGAGCAGACCTACGGCAAGAAGCTCAGTCAGAAGGATTTCGTCATCGGACTGATCGAGCAGGCACTGGAAGAAGCGGATGAGGAATTTGAAGCGGCCCAGGCAGCCCAGGAAGAAGCAGCTGGTGATAGCCATGAAACCTTAGAGGATACCGAAGATGCCGAGGATGAGGAAACCGCCGACATCGAGGAACAGCCCGAAACTGACGAGGAACCCGAAGAAGTCACTGAACCGCAGGAAGAACAGGAAACTATCGACTAAGAGAGATACAGCCCCTGCCGACCGGAGCGAAAAGCATGGTCGGCAGGGGCTTTTTTATTTGTCTGTATGAAAGGGGGTGAGGCCTATGATTGCCTGATTTGAAAACTGGAAAGAGAAAGGAGAGGATGCGCAAGACTATTCGATTTATTGATATGTTTGCCGGGATCGGCGGTTTCCGGGAAGGATTTGGTCGGGCCGGAGGATTCGAGTGTGTGGGGTACTGCGAGCGCGACCAACATGCCCTGCGCAGTTACAGAGCGCTGTTTGATACGGAAGGAGAGTGGTTCATTGACGATGCCCGAAAAGCCGATCCGAAAACAATGCCCGAATTCGACCTGCTCTGCGGTGGATTCCCTTGTCAGGCATTCAGCATCGCTGGCGCTCGAAAAGGATTCGGAGATCCCCGAGGGACCCTGTTCTTTGAGCTTGCCCGACTGGCTGAAGCCCGGAAGTCTCGCTATCTGCTGTTTGAAAATGTTCCCGGACTGCTTAATCATGACGGCGGCCGGACGTTTGCGGCGATCCTCGATACGCTGGAGCGATTGGGGTATTTCGTGGAATGGCAGGTGCTTAACAGCAAGGATTTTGGCGTCCCCCAATCCCGCCGCCGTGTGTACATTGTCGGATATCTTGATGAGCGATGCAGAGGAAAAATACTTCCTTTCACCACAGCAAATGGAACGCCTCTTACCTGTATCCATGACGGACCACAGGGAAGCCGGGTCTATGACCCCAGCGGAGTAAGCTGCACGCTCACGAGCGGTGCAGGTGGGGTTGGCGGAAAGACAGGCTTGTATCAAGTAGGATTCCCTGTAAAGGAAGCCACCCGGAAAGGCTATAAGATGGCATATCCGGGCGACAGCATCGACCTGGCATATTCGCAGATGAACACCCGCCGCGGCCGTGTGGGCCATAAAATCGCTCATACTCTGACCACAGATGCAACCCAGGGGACACTCATTGAATCGCCTCAATTCGTGGATATGAACGAAGACCCTGAAATCACCGAAATCGCTCGATGCCTGACCGCTGCACAGAACGGTGGAATCCGTAAGCATAAACGAGAGGCATCCGGTGTTCTGATCGGTGGACGGATCCGCCGGTTGACGCCTCGTGAATGTCTGCGACTGCAGGGCTGGGCAGATGACAGGATCGACAAGATCCTCGCCATCCAGAGCGACAACCAGGTATATAAGCAGGCCGGCAACGGTGTGACCGTGAATGTGGTGGAAGCTATCGGCAGGAGAGTGGCCGCTGTGGATGCGGAGGTGATGCGAAATTGATCTGAAAGAGCAATACTTTGGCTGTGAGATCGAGATGACCGGACTGACACGCCAGCAGGCTGCGAAAGCCGTTGCCGATCTGTTTGGAACGAGCGCCCGGAGGACCTTTGAGTCAACAATATATGACCCATGGGAAGTGATAGATCGGGAAGGCAAAAAGTGGCGGTTTGTCTTTGATTCCAGCATCAAGGCCACCAAACGTATCCATGGTCATCAGATTCCGGTGGATATCGGGCTTTATAAAGTGGAGATGAACTCACCGAAGCTGGAGTACAGCGAGATGGGCAAATTGCAGGAGGTCGTTCGCGCACTGCGCCATGCCGGTGCAGTGGTCAACAGCAGCTGCGGGATGCACGTCCATGTGGATGCCTCCCACCATACGCCGCAAAGCCTGAAAAACGCCCTGTCCATCATGTATTCCAAAGAGGACATTCTCTTTAAGGCGCTGAATGTGAATGAAGCCAGAGTACAGCGGTGGTGCCAAAAGGTACGGGAACCCATGTTGGAAAAGATACGCAAACTGCCCACCAATGTCAGCATGGAGCAGCTGAAGCGGGAATGGTACGGCGGTGCGGACGGAAGCAACGAGCATTATAACTGGACACGTTATTATGCACTGAATCTGCACTCGGTGTTTTATCGAGGAACGCTGGAATGGCGCTGTTTTGAAAGCACCCTCCATGCCGGCAAAGTCCGGGCGAACATCACATTGGCTTTGGCTATCTCAGCACAGGCCATCAACCAAAGCCGGACCGTGATGCGCAAGACTGAAATCACCGAAAACCCGGCATTCACATTCCGTACATTTTTGCTCCGCCTCGGCCTGATCGGACCGGAGTACAAAAATGTGCGGGAACACCTGCTGGAAAACCTTCCCGGAGATCGGGCATGGCGCTATGACCGGTCGAATTATCCCAGTTTAAGCAACAGGAGTCAAGGAGAGCGATAGGAGGTGAACAAGTTGAGCGAGCAATTGTATTTTGCATACGGGTCGAACATGAATCTGGATCAGATGGCATTCCGATGCCCGGATGCCAGTGTGGTCGGGGTCGTCCGTGTGGAGGATTACCGGTTGACCTTCTGCGGAAGCGGCTACGCCGGGGTCGCCACGATCCTGCCTCAGCCGGGCAGCCATGTGGATGGCGTTCTCTGGCGTATTTCTGCGGCAGATGAAAAGCACCTGGATTTCTACGAAGGATATCCCCGGCTGTACGGCAAAGAACCTGTTGAGGTGATCGACAGCAGTGGGCAGAGAATGACCGTTATGGCTTATACCATGAATTCGCCGTATAAGGAATGTCCGACACCGCCCTCGCAGGGATATTTGCGGGGGATCCTGGACGGATGCCGGCAAAACGGTATTGATCCTGACCCCATTCGCAATGAAGCCCGTCGGCTTCTGCAAGAAAAGGAACAGCAACCGACTCGGAATACACAAAGAAGAAAAAAGGCTGACCGGGAGAATCGGTAAATGCACCGGACAAAGCCTGAAAAAGCATGTGAATCATTCGGGCGCCTGCAGCTGTGCAGGCGCCTTTTTTGTTGGAGGTTACGATGAAACAGAAATATAAAATGAGGCATCGCTTCACGGCGTTGCTGATGGCATTCATGCTCTGTCTCTCCTGTTTTGCTCCGCCCGCTTTTGCACTGGAGAGCAGCGCTTCGGCGTCTGCCTCGACGTGCGAGGAAAGTTCGGTGATGGAGTCCCAATCCACGCCGGAGAGCGCAGCTTCTGTCCCTGAAACAGACAGTGAAGCATTGAATACTACCCAAGATGAGTCCACAAGCGATATCTCTGCCGACGAAAGTGAAGCCAAACTAAGCGCCGAAGCTCAAGCGTTCATTTCCGCCGTAGATGCGCTTGACCGTGAGAGCATTCTCGCGGCAGTTACCAGCTGGGCACTGGCAAGCCAGGCTTGGCAAAAGGACAAGGATAATCTGGATCTGATCGCAGCACTGGATGAAGCTACAGTCGTTTCGGATGAAGCAGCCGCCCAGGTAACTGCTGCGGAAGATCTGTACCTGTCCCTTACGGAGGAGGAACAGGCAAACGAAGCGGTAGCGGCCGCGTATTCTGCGCTTGCTGCTCTGGTTGTTACCATGCAGGCGTCCGTTGAAAAACCGTCTGTTCCGAGCGCAGGCGACGGTGGTGACGATGCTGGATCTCCTCCCGATCTGGAAGAGATCCACCAGATGTTGTATGGCGATCTTCCTGATGCACCCACAGGTAGCTATATGGGCAGCTATGGTCTTCCCGTTGCTACCGGTGACACCAAGATCGGTATCAGCTACTGGAACGATGATCAGTCGAACGCCATTGGCTATATGGATCCCGAGGCGCTGAATTCGGATGGCCTGTCCATCACCGTTCCCCGGCAGGCCGGTGAGTCTTTCGCCATCGTGCCTATTTTTGTGCAGGTGGAATATCCTGCGAATGGCAGCTCCTCGCAGATCATCCTGCCAGAAGATGTAGTCCTGCTGGACTATAACGGCTCTGCCGCTGATGAACAAACTGCGGAGAAACTGTTGAACGCCAGCTATGAGGAAGCATCTGCTGCCACGACCGGCATTTATGTGCAGGCAGACCACGATTTCGCCGTGACGTTCCGCTACACTGCCCCGGATAGTACCAGTCTGGAAAAGAACCTGAATATCCATCTGGAAGGCGAAACGGCGACACAGGCAAAAGTCAATGGAGTCAGCACCTACGAAGCACGGCCGGAGCCTGCGGTGAAAACGGGCAAAATCACCAGTGTGCAGAAAGTAAATGGCTCGTGGCTCATTTGGTTTAATGGGCAGGAAGCATACTGTTGCACCCACGGTGCGCAGGGAAAGCCTAACGGTTGCCCCACTTACAATTATTCGCACACTTCCATCGTAACGGCGGCCCAGTACACGCCCGGTGATCACTTCAGCAACCAGGTCAACATTTGGGGCGGACTCGGTCAGCTGAGTTTGGGCCTGATGAGTGCCGATGCCTCCATGGATACCGCATACGACGATGTGCAGCGTTGGGTCATTGCCAACTATCCTGACAGCGTTCCCGCGCAGAGTTACATCCGTTCCTTCGAGCAGATGAGCAGCGGCGTGTCCACCTTTGCAGCAGACAGCGACTACTACACCTACATTTATCAGCCACCCATTTCCGGCTGGCAGACTGTTGCACTGATCGGACCTCCCACCGGCAGCATCGACCCGGATTTGCCGCCCGCAGGTGCTGAGTATTACGCCAGTTGGTCGGCTTCGCCCCAGACTGCCAGCGGCAGCTTTGATGCAAACTACACGGTCAATGTGGATAAGGAACAGCTGGAAACCGGCGAAAAAGTGGACGGTGCCACCATTGAGATCGAGCCCTTGGAAAAGGGTGGGACAATTGACGGTGGCAATTGGAGCATCACTCCGGCGGAAAAACAGACGGTGACCACCAGCGGCCATACGATGGACGATGAGTTCCAGAACAACGGCGGTGACGCCAGCGCCAGCTGGAGCTTGCACTACAGTGTGACCAAGACCTCCACCAGCAGCCGAAGCGGGAGTGAGGGTCCGTATTCCAGCCAAGCCGAAGCCGATGCAGCAGCGGCCAGTGCCAAAGCCAGCGCGGAGTCTGAGCTGCGGGCCGAAGCCCAGGGCATGGTGGACCGAGCCATCGCCACAGCCAAAAGCGAGCTGGCCAGTATTGATTTCCGTTTCGATGAGACGGTCGTCCCGGTAGGATTTGAGTTCTACGCTGGTGAACACGGAAGCAAACAGACCATCTCGGTTCCCATGGACAGTTCGGATGAATACCTCATGCGTAACGATGAACGGTCGTTGCAGGTCAATATCCGTAAAACGGACAGCGAAACCGGCGAAACAATCGTTTCTGATGCGGAGTATGAGGTTTTCGAATGGGATGTTGTTTCTCAGATGTATATCCCGTTCCACGCCGAAAAGCCTCTCGAAGCGACAGCGCCTACCTATAACGGATACCATGTGGTCCGCAACGAGGATGGAACCTATTCCGTCACCAACAGTAGCGATTATGGCACCGAGTTCGATACCTCGCGGACCATGTACTACACCCAGCGCAACGAAGGCAAATTCCTTATCGTGGAAACGAAAGCTCCCGATGGTTACTTCGGTGACTGGTCAGACATTGAACATCCCGGTGAGCCCGGCACTCCGTTTGGTAAGCGTGCTTACTATATCGAAATCACCAAGGATAATGACGGCAGCGTGATCTGGCTGGATAACGCCGACTACAATGCCGACATCGCCACCAGTTTTACCGGCGGCACAAAGCTGGTCTTCGACGGACGAGAAGCCACCGTAACCATTTATGATCAGCCGCAGGATGCTGGTCGAACCTATGTGACTGACAGCACCGGCCTCGCAAACAACGAGGACAGCTACACCATGATTCCCCAGGACGATGTGTTCCAAAATGATCGAGTTTTGGGCGAGATTATCCTGGCGAAATCCGATTTGGATCAGCTGCGCCCCACACCGATGTCCGAAAATGGTGAGGACTGGGAAGTGCCCGGAACTGCGCCTCATGGCGAAGCCAGCATCGAAGGGGCCGTATACGACCTTTATGCCGCCGAGGATATTCTCCATCCCGATGGAGTGAGCGGTGTTGTGGATTACAGCAAGATCACCGATCAGGACGGTAACCCCATCTGGCACACCACGGTGCGCACCAACAGCGGCTGGGATGACAGTTATCTGCCTATTCTCAGCAAGGATCATCTGGTGGCCAGCGCCGAGATCAAAAACGGCCTGCTGGTTTTCAGCAATCTCTATCTGGGCAAGTATTACCTGGTGGAGCGAGCTACCGGCCTTGTGCTGCCGGTGGATACCAACAGTAAGTTCTACATCACCGGTCAGTATCCTGAACTGAACCGCAAACTGGAACCCACCGGGGAATACTCTCCGCTGGAGCAGTATTACGGCGAATACACCGACTACGTTTATAAAAACCAGTACTCCGCCGTTGCCGAAGGACGCTCTCCGGAAGGCTTTAAAACCTATGACGGCTACTATCTGAGTTACGCCGAAGGTTACCTCTGCGATGAGATCAACCACTATGAAACTCTGTCCTTTGGCGATGAATCCGGCTATGTAGTCCGTGAAGGAGAGCAGAGTCTGGACGCTGTCCTGAAGGGTGGCATTGAATTGCGCAAGCTGGTAAGTACCACCGGTCCGGGCAGCCCTGCTCCTAAGCTGGAAGGCGCTGGTTTTACCGTCTACCGCATCCCCGACCTGAGCAAGGCGGACCAGTTCACCCGCAACCCGGACGGCAGCTACAACATCCAGAGCGTACTGGACGCTTACCGCAAGGACAACTATGACCCCGACACTCTGAAATACGATTTCTCTGGCGAAGCCCAGGCGATTGCCAGAATGTATGAGAGTGACACCGAGCTCGTGTATGCCTATAATGCGACTCTGACCGAGGCGGGGGACTATGCCAACGGCAGCGGCCTTGGCTGGGTGCCCACCGGCACGACCAACGAATATCGTCTGAGCGAAATTTACACGAATGAGGAAGGTATCATTCGCGTGACCGGCCTGCCCTATGGTCAGTATCTGGTCGTTGAGACCACCATCCCGGAAGACGTGTTCCAGGCCGACCCCTTTGGCTTTACGGTGGACACCGATACGCCCCAGAGTATCTTCTGTACCCCCAATGGTAGTGTTACCGAACCCAGCAACAGCTATGTAACCTACAACATCTTGGATGAAGAGATGGAAGGCTACCTAAAGTTGATCAAGGTAGATGCCGAGACCGGCAAGGCTGTCAAGCTGGCCAATACCGCTTTCGCCATCTTCATGCTGCATGAGGATGGCACCAAAGAGCGCCTGTCCATGGTCGATCCCAGCAGTGGCGATCCGACCGAAAAAACCAATGTGTTCTACACCGATGACGAGGGCCGCATGAAGACCCCCGAAAAATTGCCCTTGGGCCGGTATGAGGTCGTAGAACTGGAAGGCCCCAACGGCTTCTACAATGACAAGCAGTATTCTGTAGAGTTTGAGATCTCTTCCGATTCTGCGTGGGAAGTGGTTGGCAATGCCGTCAACGGTATGGATGAGTACATTCTCACGCAGGAATATATCAATCACGAGACCCTCGGCAAACTTACCATCCGCAAGACAGGTGAAGTCCTGACCGGCTGGGAACAGGACTGGAGTCTGGATATCCTGGATCCCTGGTTCTCCGGCGAAGCATGGCCCGGTGACTTCACTTGGGGAGAACGCCCGCTGGCCGGCGCCCAGTACACCATCACGGCCAATGAGGACATCTATACCCAGGACCGCCAGACCGACGATGATGGAAATCGTTGCTTGTGGTATGCCAAGGGTGATGTGGTGGCAGTGGTCACTACCGGCGACGGTACCAGCGATATTGCAGTGTTCCGTCCTGGCCGCACCCAGGCTACTTACGATTTCCTCAGTGTGATCCACGACGGTACGATTGGCGAAGTCACCGTGACTCTGCCGCTTGGAAGCTACCACATTGAGGAGACCAAGCCGCCCTATGGTTATACCGGCACCGCGCAGAGTTACGATGTGACTTTCCAGTGGGATGAGCAGACCAACAGCGTGGTCATGGCCAAGAGCATTACCGCCATCGATGAGAACGGCAATGCTGTTACCAGCGAGTTCGAGATCGTCAATGCGGAAGATGCCACTGCCGAGTTCACCGAACAGCAGGTCTTGAAGTTCCACAATGAACGGGAAAAAGCGCAGGTCAAGGTCATTAAGCTGGACGAGAAGACCGGCGCGGCCCTGGCTGGAGCGGTGTTCAACCTGTATACGCAGGATGACATCTACAACGCCGACGGCGACCGCCTGTTCCGAGCCGGTGATCTGCTGGCGACCTCTGCCCCCACGGGCGAGGACGGCACAGTTGTGTTTGACTGTGATCTGCCCATGCAGGATGCCCGCTATGGTGAAACCGATAAGCAGAACAGCGGACGGTACATCATCCGTGAACTGCGAGCGCCCACCGGCTACTTCCTGAATGAGGAGCCGATGGAGTTCATCTTTACCTACACCGGGGCCAAAGTCCAGGTGCTGGAAAGTGTGTGCAAGAACGAAGGGACCAGCGTGTTTATCAGCAAGCGGCAGCTCACCGGTGACGATGAACTGCCCGGTGCGACCCTGACGATCCAGGATGAGAATGGTGCTGTTGTGCGCCAGTGGGTCAGCGGCGATAAGCCGGTCGAGATCCGCGGCCTGGAGCTGAACAAGGTCTATACGCTGGTGGAAACCATTGCCCCGAACGGCTTTGCCAAGGCAGAGAGTATCCGCTTCAAGCTGGTTCAGCGGCAAGACGAGAACGGCGTTCTGTTGCCCGAAAATGATGTGTATGTCTGCACGGACAAAGATTGGCTGATCTTCGATCACTGGACCTTGATGGAAGACGGGACTGTGGTCATGCGGGATGCGCCCGCGCCCACACCGGAAAAGCCGGAACCCCCGGTTCCCACTCCTGTGCCTCCGACTCCCACTGTTCCGCAGACCGGCGATATGAACTGGCTGTGGATCGCGTTGGGCGTTGTTGCGGCACTGTGTGCCGGCGGTCTGCTGCTGATCTTCAAGCGCAGCGGTACCCAGGATGAGGACGAGGAATCCTGATGCGTTACTTCACTAAGGGCTTCCTGATCGGTACTCTGTGCATCTGCCTGCTGGGGCTGGTCTGGCTGTTTGCCTTTCAGCCCCGTCTGACAGCAGCGGAAGCACAGGACCTGAAAACCCAGTTTACCACCATCCCCGAAGATGACCTCTCCGGGGATGGACCGGCTGGAAAAGAAGAAACCCAGCTTGACTTCGAGGCACTACAGGCAAAGTACCCGGATGTGAAAGGATGGCTCACCATTCCCGGCACAGTTGTGGATTATCCTGTATTGCAAAGCAGTGCCGAAGACCCGGAAAAGTATCTCCGGCGAAACTACGACATGAAGTGGCGGATGGCCGGCAGCCTGTTCTTCCAGTATGACTGCATGCCGGACAGCCGGAATCTGGTAGTGTTCGGTCACAATATGAATGATGGAACCATGTTCGCTGTTCTTGAAAAAATGGCGGATCCGGAGTTCCGGCAAGCGCATCCCATCGCTGTCCTGCAAACGGCAGAGGGGACGCATGAATACCGGATCCTGACCGCAATGACCACTGACACGACGCAGCTCCTGTTCAACAGGACGCAGTTTGCCGGAGAGGAAGATTTTCTGGCCTTTGCCGGCAGTATGCTGGCCGGGACAGAAATCGTTCCCCAGAAGCAGGATCGCCTGTTGACGCTGGTGACCTGTGCTTATGATTGGGACGGCGCGCGCACAGTGGTTGTGGCAATCGAACAAGATTAAATCTGCAATTGGCGGGGTGTGCAGGCACCCCGCCTTCCTTTATGAAAGGAGGAATTCATTGAAGCAAGGTCTGCTGGATAGGCTGGCGGAACAGAATCACGCATTTATTTCCAGCCTCCGCCTTGTACCGCATCTGAAATGGGCAGCACTGCGTGACTTGTACTGCATGAAACACAAAGAACAGTATCCGCTCAAGGAATGGGGCGAAGCTGTTTCGTATCTGCTGGGCTGTACTGTGACGTTCAACTCTTATGAGGAAATCACAAACAGCCTGAAACCTTTTTCGCTGGGATTGGAGTGAGTGCGAATGAAAGTTGTTATGGTAGAACCGGGCCAGTATGCCCGAATCGAAGAACTGGACACAGGCCTGGAATCGCTGCAGAAAGCAGTCGGCGGCCTGATCGATTGTGCCTATCCCTGGAAGGACATGGCCTGTGTTGTCTGCAATGATGAAGGCCTGATCAACGGTATGCCTCTGAACAGAGAAGTTCCGGATTATGGGCCGATTGCAGGACCGTTTTTTGTGTGCGGGATCGAGGGCGAGAACTTCTGCAGTCTGACCGATGAACAGGCTGACAAGTACAAAAAGATGTTTTTGCAGCCGGAACTGTTCGTGCCGTATAAGGATGGTTTGATTCGGCTGGCGTATGACAATCCTGCCTTGGAGGGGGCACCGGAAGGGCTCAAGAAAACGTATGAGCTCAGACATAATCTGCCGGAGTTGTGTTTTTGTGCGTTGCCGGAACTCAATATGGTTATGCTGACAAAACACGGGCAGTCCGGCTATTGGCCCATCGAGCACATTCCGGAAGGAATGGGTGCCGGAGAGTATGCGGATAGCCTCAATCAGATTCTTGGCGTTTCCAAAGCACAGCAGGCTGCAATGATGTGCGGCTCGATGATCAGCTGGGCGATCCCGGCAGCACGACCTGACCGGTACGACGAGAACGGAAAGCTCAAACCGCGCGACCAGCAGCGTGGCAACAAAGAGAGATAAAGGGGGAAGTGGAAATGGAACGATTCTATACCGCCGAATCTGTGACCGAAGGACATCCCGACAAACTGTGTGACCAGATTGCAGACAGCGTACTGGATGATTGTCTCGCCCATGACCCGCTGTCCCGTGTGGCCTGCGAAGTTCTGGCGACCCGCGGCCATATCATGGTGGCCGGCGAAATCACCAGCCGCCATGTGCCCCGGATCTCCGACATTGTTGAGTCAGTGATGCATAGCATCGGCTACTCGACCCGCGGCTTTACCATTGATCTGTTGCTTCACCGGCAAAGCCCGGATATCGCGGCCGGAGTGGACAACCCGCTGGAAGAAAGAGAGGTGATTGGGACCGGCGAACTGGGTGCCGGTGACCAGGGTGTCATGGTGGGCTATGCCTGCAGCGAGACCCCCGAAATGCTGCCGCTTCCCGTGGTGTTAGCCAACCGGCTGGCGCTGACCCTTTCGTCTGTTCGTAAAGCCGGAATTATCCCCGGCCTGCGCCCGGACGGAAAAACCCAGGTCACCATGGAGTACGACGAAGAAGGCAAGCCCTTGCGTCTGGACACCGTGGTAATCTCGGCGCAGCACAGTCCGGCCATGGAGCAGGATGAACTGTTCTGGCAGCTGACCGATAAAGTCCTGAATCCTGCGCTGCATGACTTTCCACCCGATGAGGACACCAAGATCCTTGTGAACCCTTCCGGCCGCTTTGTCTTTGGCGGGCCTGAAGCAGACACTGGCCTGACCGGGCGCAAGCTCATAGTGGACAGCTATGGCGTGTTTGCACCCCATGGGGGCGGCGCTTTCTCCGGCAAGGATCCCACCAAGGTGGACCGCAGCGGTGCCTACATGGCCCGGTACATTGCCAAAAACATCGTGGCGGCGGGTCTTGCCAGTCGGTGCAAGGTGACACTGGCCTACGCCATCGGCAAGGCGGAGCCTGTCATGGTATCGGTGGATACCTTCGGTACAGGCACTCTCTGTGCGGACGATTGTCTGGAAGAAGCCGTCAAACTGGTGTTCGGCCTGACCCCTGCGGCCATCATCCGGCAGCTGGATTTGCTCAAACCGATCTATGCCCGCACGGCAGCCTATGGTCACTTTGGCCGTCCCGGTTTTGTCTGGGAGCGCACCGATAAGGCCAAGGAGCTGCGGGATGCAGTGGAATGAGGGGTGACGCAGTATGCCGGGTGTGACCCAAGAGCAGATCAGTGCGGCCAAGAAGATCCGTGCCATTGATTTCCTGCTGCAATACCGATCGGACGATATCGTTCCCAGCCAGTGCCGAGGGGAATTCCAGCTGCAAAGCCACGACAGCTTTAAGATCAGCGGTGAGACGAGTTTGTGGCACTGGAAAAGCCGGGATATCGGCGGCAAAAGCGCGCTGGACTATCTCATCCATGTAGAGGGAATGAGATTCACAGAAGCAGTCCTGCTTTTGCTGGAGCAGACCCCCACGGAAGTTCGTTCTGTCCCGGCGCCGCGGCAGATGCCGAAACCGAAAGTATTTGCCTTGCCCGAAGCAGCCGCAGACAACCGAAGGGTGTTTGCCTATCTGCTGCACCGGGGGATCGACCGCAAGATCATCAGCGACTGCATCCGAGCCGGTATTCTGTACGAAAGCGCCCGGTTCCACAATGCCGTGTTTGTAGGCCGGGATCAGAGCGGTGTGCCGAAATATGCATTCCTGCGTGGAACGCTTACCAATACCGCCGAGAGTTTCCGGGCCGAGGTGGCCGGCAGCGACAAGAGGTACAGCTTCTGTTTGCCGCCGGAAGGGGAGAGCCGGCGGGTGGCTGTGTATGAAGCCGCCATTGAAGTGCTCGCCCACCTGAGTCTGGAACAGAAGCAAGACAAATACCGACTGTCCCTTGCTGGAATCTACGCGCCGAAAGAGGGCGTCGAAACAGATACCGCAAGAGAAAAGTCAGTGGCTCTGACCGCTTTCTTAGAGCGTCATCCGAATGTCTGTGAAATCGAGATTTGCACTAACAACGACCATGCGGGGCGCTGGGCGGCAGAACATATCCGCAAGGAATACGAAGGAAAGTACCGGATCATTATGAACCTGCCCGATCGGGAAGGGGCGGACTACGGAGATCTGGCACAGGAAAAGAGCAAAGAGAGGGCCGTCCGGCAGCGGGCGGCCCTTTCCCGATGAAAGGAGTCCAATGGAAAAAGAAACCTTGAAAGCCTATGTGATTACGGAGCTCACGGCAGAACTGGCTGTGGAGGATATGGACAGTGAGTACGGCGAAGACGATTACGCTGAACTGGACGGGCATGACCTGACCGACTACGAGCCGAGCATCCGGGAGTACATCGAGAGGGAGAAGGAATCGCTGGATGACGGCGGCAACCTTGCTCCTTACATCGACGAATCTCTCCTTGGGCTGCGGGAGAACGTACTTCGCATCGAACCGGATGTGGTGGTCTACGAGGGGAAACTGTGCGGCTGTGCCATCGTGGAACTCAAACAGGAATTGAGCGAGCGGGACTGGAACTCTCTGTTGGACTATATCTCAGGCCAGTATTCAGACGGCTGGGGCGAAGGGTTTGAACAGCGTGACATCCCGGTTGCCGACGGCATTCTGAACGTCCACTTCTGGCAGCCGGATCAAAGATATCCGATTGTGCTGGACACTTTGCCCGGTCAGACCCCCACTGTCCCCCAGCAGGCACAAAAACCCAGGATGAAGTTGATTGGTCAGGATGGGAACATCTTCTCTGTCCTTGGCCGGGCCAGCAGATTGCTCCGCCAGAATGGCCAGGGCAAGCAGGCGGAAGAAATGTTCCGGCGTGTGCAGGACAGCGGAGATTATTATAAGGCGCTCGGGATTATCAGCGAGTATGTTCAGACCGAGCTGTCTGCGCCCGAAAAGGGTGGCGCTGCACCTCGCCCCAAAAGAGATCAACAGGAGAGGTGATGAAGATGGCTGTTTCTAATTTTGATCTGCTGCAGGCCAAAGTGGATGCCGAACTGGCCCGGTATACAGAGGAACTCATGAGCCACGGCCCGCAGAAAGTCGTGGACAACGTCTATGAACTGGTGATTAAGAGCGAACTTGCGGTTCGTTTGGAAAGCACCTTTTTGAGCAAACAGCAGATCCGCGCGCTCCTGGATCAGGAAAATCCGCTGGCCTACATCTATGAACGCTGGGAGAATGACCACGCCGCCATTGGTGATCTGCTGTGCGATACCATCTACACGGCGGGCAACGACGCCCACAGAGAAAGACTGACCAAAAATAAGCAGCGCAGAAAGGAGGAAGCTCGATGAATCAGAAGTATGAGATCAGCGAGATCGCTCATCCCAAATATCCCTGGCTGCACCGGATCCGCGCCTTAAGCGATGTGCGCCCCGGCGTCAAGAAAGGCGACTTGGGCGGATATGTCCAGGGTGCAGAAAATCTCAGCCAGGAAGGAACCTGCTGGATCTTCGACAATGCCATTGCCTGCGATGACGCATTTGTAAATCAGCAGGCAGTTTTGAGCGAATATGCTATTGTCCGGGGCTCCGCACTCGTTTCGGGCAATGCGAATGTTCGCGGGAATGCGGTGGTGGACGATCATGCGCTTGTTATGAACGGAACGGTCAGGGGATACGCCCATGTAGCAGGAAATGCCTGCATCTGTGCCGACAAAGTAACTGAGCATGAGCCGACCGTTCAGGAACACGCCAGCGTGTATGGTGTTGTGGCAGGAAACGTGTGTGTAGCGGAAAGCGCCATTGTTCTGCCCGGAGCACGCATTGAAAATCCCACACCGGACCGGTTCCGGTTACTTGCCACCCGGATCGAGATCGAGAGATCGTATTATCGCATGTACGGGCGGCCAGAACCGGCAGCCCGGGATAAAGAATCCCAAACCAAAGCCTCAAATCACGAACGATAAAAAGAAAGGATGATGCCTCTGAGTAAAACCAATGAACTGAACCTGATCATGAACGAGAACGCAAAACTGACTGTGGAACACAGCGGCGGCGACGGCTGGACCATCCTGCACGGGGATATGCTGAACCTTATGCGTTCCTTTGAGAGCGGAGTGTTTGACGCGGTCATCACCGACCCGCCCTATGCCAGCGGCGGCGCCAGCCAGACGGCCAAGAACCGCACCACCAACCAGAAGTACAGCAGCATGAGTCCGGACAAGGCGCTGCCGGATTTTGCAGGCGACCAGAAGGACCAGCGCAGCTGGACGAACTGGTGCACCGAATGGCTCACCGAAGCCAACCGGGTCTGTAAGCCGGGGGCGGTACTGGTGGTGTTCATCGACTGGCGTATGGCACCCTGCCTTTCGGATGCACTCCAGCGTGCCGACTGGATCTGGCGCGGGCAGATCGTGTGGGACAAACAGACCTGCCGCCCGCAGCGAGGCCGGTTCCGGCAGCAGAGTGAATTTGCCCTGTGGGCGTCCAAGGGGCCGCTTCCCGTGGACCGGCCTGTGGGGTGTCTGCCCGGTGTCTTCCGTTACACCAATCCGGCCAACCGCATCCATGTGACCGAGAAGCCGCTGCAGCTCATGCGGGATGTGGTGCAGATCTGTGTGCCGGGTGGCTGCATTCTGGATCCCTTTGCCGGAGCAGGCACCACGGTGCTCGCTTCGGTGCTGGAAGGTTACGAGGCGGTGGGCATTGAGATCACCGACGCCTACTACAAACTGGGGTCCGACCGTGTCCGTTTTGCGCTCGGAGCGCGGGAATCAGAGGCTGAACCTGTCGAATGAAGCCGTGGCAATCCACATGGATTGCCAGAACCTGAATGAAACTGAGGGTGGTAATCCAGGTGGATTGCCACCCTTTTCTTTTTGTATGTGACCAAGGAAAGGATTGTGTGAAATGGAAAAAGCGTTTGCGTATATTTGCGCTTCTGCCGAGACCGCCCCCCGTATTCTGAAACGGTACTGCCGTAAGGTATACGAATTGGGGTATGTGCCCATCTGCCCGGCGCTGAACGATGCCCAGTACCTGGCGTTGAGCAATTCCGACGAATTGCGGGACCTGCACAGCATCGCGCTGCAGAAGCTGGCTCGCTGCCGGATGCTGGTGGTCTGCGGCAAGGAGATCAGCCACGATATGTCGGTGGAGATCGGAATTGCTGAGAAGCGACATCTGATTTGTACGACCCTCGATGGTCTGACCAAAATCCAGAGTGCAGAGGGCAGCATCGAATAAATGCCTCCTCTTTTTTTCTCAGCGGGTGACTGATTTTGCAAGCATAGCGTTTGGATATCCAAACGCACTTTTGGGGAGAACCCCAAACCCCCGTCAGCTGCCTGCGCAGCCATAATGCCGAAGTGAGGTGATGAACTTGGAAGAAAAGCAGTTTGCCGTGTTTTGCCGGAAGGCCAGCGATGTGGATGAGTTGGCCGCAAGTGCGGCATCGCCCGGTATGCAGAAGACCCGTACCGCCTTTCAGGTGGAAAAGGTGGTTGTTCTTTCGGATGCAGAATACGCCATCTTTCGCAAAGAAGGTTTCATGCAGGATCAGATTTTCCTGTTTGAAAACAGCAACTATATGTGGTTCGATCCTTCCGAATCCTGCTGGCACTGCCTGCTGGTCAAGGGTGAACACAGCCGGGAAGGAATTCTGGTGGAAGCTGAAGGGTACTCCTACGCCCGGTATGCAGCCCATGTGCCGGACTGCGGCAAGGTACGAGTAGGAGTTGTGCCGGTGCAATTTGAGTGTCCGGCCCAGCCGCCCCGGCAGCAGAAAAAGCAGAAAGGGGAGCATGAGCGTTGAGAAAACGGAACCATGTAGTCCCTCTGCATCTGAACAGAAAGGAACTGGCGCATCTGGAAACGCAGGTGGAACTGAGCGGACAGTCGCGGGAGGAATATCTGCGCACCCTCATCATGGGCGCCCAGCTCCGCGCTCGTCCCTGTACCCACCATGCGGACTTGCTGCGTAAGGTGGCGGGCCTGTGCAACAACGCCAATCAGCTGGCGCGCGTTGCCAATACCTACGGCGAAGCAGATGCGGCCAGTGTGGAGGAAATGACCCGCATTGCCCACGAAGTCTGGAAGGAAGTGAGGGAGAACTGGTAAATGGCGTATACGTCCGTTATCCCCGTCCACCGCCTGAAGGCCAGCGTGGAATATGTGCTGGATGAAAAAAAGACTTCCCGAGGACAGAATGCAAAATCCCTGGAGGAAGCGGTGGACTATGCCCTCAACCGGGCCAAGACAGAACAGGATCTGTTTGAGTCAGCCATTGACTGTACCTGCGAAACCGCTTTTGAGGATATGTGCCGAATCAAGGAGATGTGGCATAAGACCGGCGGGGTGCAGGGGTTTCACCTGGTACAGAGTTTTGCGGCAGGGGAGGTGACCCCTGAACTGGCTCACCGGATCGGACTGGAATTTGCCGGACAGCTGCTTCAGGGCCGGTATCAGGCGGTGGTCAGCACTCATCTGAATACCGGACATATCCACAACGTACGCCCGGATAGGGCAATGAGAAAAGCAGTAGAAGGTACTGCCCCGTAAGATAACACGGGAAACAACCGGCCTAACCGAAAGGCGAAAGCTGACACGGGAACACAGTACGGCTGGAAAGCGGTA
>OGPB01000652.1_pt1 | contig 22325 bp, 14 predicted proteins | sample 1552821 | NCBI WGS metagenome assembly OGPB01 (sample SAMEA2580192, study PRJEB22360) | human gut metagenome | biome: human gut; feature: human-associated habitat; material: faeces | place: Denmark | collected 2008/2010 | reverse complement strand
TAGCCCCCGCCGCGCCTGGCGCGGGCGTCTGAACAGCGCTTCGACGCGCAAGATGATCACGGGCGTCTTGGCTACGCTGGTGGGCGGTTCGTTTTGGGGCTTCTCGGGCACCAGCGCGAGTTTTCTGTTCGATACCTACCACGTCGATACCTTGTGGCTTATGAGCGTGCGTCAGATTCTCGCCGGTCTACTCTTTATGGCCGTGGTTGTTACGCGCGACCGCGAGCGCCTGATTAAGCTCTGGACCACACCCGCCGATTGCAAGCAGCTGCTGCTCTTTACCGCCTTTGGCCTGCTGTTCAACCAGTTTTGCTATCTTTCGGCCGTGCGCCTGACCAATGCCGGAACCGCGACGGTGCTCCAGTGCCTGCAGCTTGTTATCATCATGGGCTACACCTGCGTGATCGATTGCCGTATGCCGCGTACTCGCGAAGTCATCGGCATTGGCCTGGCTCTGGGTGGAACCTTTTTAATCGCCACCGGCGGCGACCCCACCAGCCTGAATATCTCGCCGCTTGGCCTGGCAGCAGGTCTTATGTGTGCGGTCAGCGCCGCGTGTATGGCGGTGATTCCCGCCAAGATCCTGCCCGAATACGGCAGCCCCATCGTCACGGGCTCGGCAATGCTCACGGCGGGCGTGGTCTCGTGCGTCTTCGTGCAGCCTTGGGCGCATATGCCGGCGCTCGACGCCGCCGGCGTCGAGGCGCTTGCGGTGTTCGTGGTTATCGGCTCGTTTTTTGCTTACATGCTCTATATGCAGGGCGTTAAGGACATCGGCTCGGTGCGTGCGAGTCTCATCGGAACTGTGGAGCCGGTTTCGGCGACCATCACCAGCGCCGTTATACTGGGCACGGTGTTTTTGCCGACCGACCTTATCGGCTTTGCCATGATCATCGTGATGATGTTCCTCACGGTGTAGCTGGCGCCGCCGCCAAGACAGAAAAGGCGTTGTGCCGCATTTTCGCCAATTGATGTCCGTGTCTGGAGTTTAGCTGTCGATGCTCAAAATGCCATAAACTAGTAACGTTATGGACTTTTTCATTGCGACTCAATTGCGAGGATTTCTTTATGGCTGGTAATCACTTTAAGGGCAGCGATAGCGGCCGTCCTGCAGTTCCGCCGCGTCCGAACGGGGCTGGTAAGGCCGGCACGCCGGGCGGCGCTGGACAGGGCGGTTCCGGTAAGCGCGTGTCCCCGGGCGAGACGGCGATGTTTACCGCTCTGTACGAGCAGTCTCAAAAGGCAAAAAAGACCGGCCGTGCAAGAGGGAATGTCTTTGCGGGCGGTGCAACCTCCGCGTCGCAGCCGAGCGGGGCTCCTTCGGCACCTGCGAACAACGCAGGTGCTGCCAACGCCGCGAATGCTGCCGGCAACGTTAATGCCGGCAAGGCCGCCAACAATACTTCCTCTGCCGGTGGCGCGGGGCTTACGGGTAACCTTGGCACGATCTACACCGGCGCCTCCGAGACTGGCACGTTCGCCCGCCTGGATGATAGCGGTGCCGAGTTTGCGGGCTCGGGATCCAAGGAAGATTATTACGATTTTGGCTTGAACTACGGTAGCGACGCTTCGTCGAGTTCGACCTCTGACGGTCTGGTCCGTCATCGCCATCGCAAGGGCGAGGGCAAGAAGCGTCACACTGGCGCCATTATTGCCGCTGTAGTCGCGGTGCTTCTCGTTGCGCTTGGCGCAAGCGGCTTTATGCTGCTTAACTCGGCAAAGACCGTAAAGAGCGAAGCGAAGGAGGCTGTCGAGATCGTCGGTGGCCTTAAGGACAAGGTCACGTCGGGCGATTTTTCGACGCTGCCTGACGACGCGAAGAAGATCGATGAGCTCTGCGACAGCATGAAGGCGGAGACTTCGAGCCCGCTGTGGACGGCGGCTTCGTTTATCCCTGTGTATGGCAGTGACATCAACGCAGCCCGCACCATGATTGATGCCCTGTCCGATGTCTCGAGCAACGCGCTGGTTCCCATGGCCGACAACCTTTCGCAGGCCACGCCCGGCAAGCTGTTCCAGGACGGCATGATTAACGTGTCCGCGCTGCAGGCGGTCGCCGATTCGCTTTCCAGCAGCTCGAAGGTGTTCAAGAGCGCCAACGAGAAGGTCCAGGGCATTGGCGATACTCATATTTCCCAGGTGACCGAGCTGGTCGATAAGGCCAAGGACGGCTTTGCCACCCTCAACGGCGCGGTTGACGCGGCGGAGAAGGTCGCCCCCGTCCTTCCCCAGATGCTCGGCGCCAACGGCCAGACGCGTCATTATCTTGTGCTCGCGATGAGCAATGTTGAGATCCGCGCCTGCGGCGGTTTCCCCGGTTCTCGCGGCGTGATGTCGGTGACTGACGGTAAGCTCGAACTGGGCGATTTTGTCAAAGTCGACATGATGAAAGAGCCTTTGAGCCCGCTTCCCATCACCGATGAAGAGGCAAACTTGTTTACGACCGGATGGGGCCTGACCGGATTTAACACGCTCGGATACACGATGGGCGACGTTACGATGACGCCTGATTATCCGCGTGCGGCTCAGCTTGCCAGCGATATGCAGAAGGCCATTGTCGGAGATGACATCGACGGTGTATTTGCAGTCGATCCGGTATTTTTGCAGTATATGCTCGGTATTGTAGGCGGCACACAGCTTCCTGACGGCACCGTCGTTGATGGAAGCAACGCTGCAAAGGTGCTGCTGCACGATATTTATTGGAATTACCCGGTAGAGGAACAGGATGCCATTTTTGCGGCGGTTGCCGGATCAGCTTTTAACAAGATCGTGGGCGAACTAGGCTCCAGCGATATTACTAAGATTGCTGCCGCCATCGAAAAGGGCGCTTCCGAGGGTCGCATCCTCATGTATTCGAGAAACGATGACGAGGAAAAGGCCGCGAAGGCTCTTGGAATATCGGGCGCCCTCCAAACCGATACGTCGGAGGCTCCGATCTTGGGCATCTATGTGAACAACTACAGTTATTCAAAGATGGATTGGTTCCTCGATAAGCGAGTCACCATCGATTCTTCGGTTGAAAATGCCGATGGCTCGACGACGTATCGAGTGACCACCTCGCTCAAGAACACGATGACCCCCCAGGAGAAGGCCGAGATGCCTGGTTATTTCCAGGGCCATAACGGCATTAGCCAGGATATTGATGATGAGGTGCTGAGGCTTTATCTCTATGCTCCTGCGGGAGGCAGCATTTCGGACATTAAGACTTCGGGCTCCGGTTCTATCGAGATGAACGAAGCGACGCACGATGGCTTGAAGGTTGCATGGGGCGGCGTCCACATGCTTCTTGGACAAGACATAAAGGTCGAGTACACGGTCACGACTTCGAAGGACTCTGGGCACAAAGAGCTTAAGGTTCGTACCACGCCAACCGCTCAAACGTTCGAACAGGATAAGTAAGATATGAAGTACTTTGGCACCGACGGCTTTCGCGGTGAGGCCAACGTTGGGCTGACGGTAGAGCACGCTTATAAGATTGGCCGTTTTGTGGGCTGGTATTACGGTGCCAACCGCGAGCGCAAGGCACGCGTGATCGTGGGCAAGGACACGCGTCGTTCGAGCTACATGTTCGAGGCGGCGCTGGTGAGCGGCCTGGTCGCGAGCGGTGCGGACGCCTATATGCTGCACGTGATCCCCACGCCGGGCGTAGCGCATCAGACCGTGGAAGGCTGCTTCGATTGCGGCATCATGATCAGTGCGAGCCACAACCCGTTTTGCGATAACGGCATTAAGCTTGTCAACAGCGACGGCTTTAAGATGGACGAGGACGTACTGGAGCTCATCGAGGACTATATCGATGGCAAGAGTGAGGTGCCGCTGGCCACGGGCAACCACATCGGCGCCACGGTGGACTACATGCAGGGCCGCAACCGCTACATTGCTTCGCTCATCGCCAGCGCGAACTTTTCGTTGCAGGGCGTCAAGATCGGTATCGACTGCGCCAACGGCTCGGCTTCCTCGGTTGCCAAGCCGGTGTTCGACGCGCTCGGTGCCGACGTGCGCGTGATCAACGCCGCGCCCGATGGCTTTAACATCAACGTCGACTGCGGCTCCACGCATATGGAGCGGCTGCAGCGCCATGTGGTGGAGCAGGGCCTGGATGTGGGCTTTGCCTATGACGGCGATGCCGATCGCTGCTTGGCCGTGGACGAGCGCGGTCGCGTGGTAGACGGCGACCAGATCCTGTACGTGTGCGGCGTGTACCTGAACAAGCACGGTCGCCTTTCGGGCGGTACCGTGGTGCCGACGATCGCCAGCAACTTTGGCCTGGTCAAGTCGCTGGAGCTTGCCGGTCTGAGCGCCGTGACCAGCGGCGTGGGCGACCGTCACGTGTATGCCAAGATGCGCGAGGGCGGGTACAGCCTGGGCGGCGAGCAGACGGGCCATACGATCTTTGGCGATATCGAGCGCACGGGCGACGGCATTATGACCTCGCTGCGCGTGATGGAAGTGATTCGTGCCGAGCGCGAGACGCTCTCGCAGCTCACGGCTCCGTGCAAGCTGCTGCCGCAGGCGCAGGTGGCCGTGCACGTGGCGGACAAGGACGCCGCGCTCGAGAACATGGGCGTGCAGAACGCCATCGCCGAGGCCGAGGCTGCGCTGGCAGGCGAGGGCCGCGTGCTCGTACGCAAGAGCGGAACCGAGTCTGTGATTCGCGTTTTGGCCGAAGCCCCCGACCAAGCCGCCGCCGATGCCGCCATGAAGCGCATCGCAAGTGCTCTGGAAGCTCTATAGTTACGCGGTTTTACCAAACCGCGTAACTGCTCGACGCTGCAAACGGCCCCAAGCAGCAATCTGACGTTCAATTTCTATCCGGCACTTGGGGACGTTCCTTTTCTGCCGGCACAATAGGAACGTCCCTAACTGCCGGGTCTCTGGCTTAGGTAGAAAAGGGGGGCGCTGCGGATTGGTTCCGCGGCGCCCCCTTTGCGTTGGCGTGCTGCCTAAGCTTTACAGCTCGTAGAGCGTGGTGAACTTGTCCTGCAGGTAGCTGCAGTAGTAGCGGGCATCGAACGCCATGCCGCATGCGCCCTTGATGAGTTCCGGTGCGTCCTTGGCGCGGCCCCACTGCCAAATGTGTTCGCCCAGCCAGGCACGGACGGGCGCCAGATCGCCGCTCGCGCAGGCACCGGTAAGGTCGACGCCGTCGCGGCACATGGCCGGCACGAACATGGCGTCGTAGGCGCTGCCCAGCGCATAGGTGGGGAAGTAGCCAAACGAGCCACCGCTCCAGTGCGTATCCTGCAGGCAACCGTGCGTGTCGTCGGGAACGGGAATGCCCAGGTACTCGTCCATAAAGCGATTCCAAAGCGCGGGGATATCCTTGGCCATGGCCTCGCCGGCAAACAGCATGCGCTCGATTTGGTAGCGCACCATAACGTGCAGCGGATAGGTGAGCTCGTCGGCCTCGGTGCGGATCAACGACGGCTGCGCGATGTTCACGGCGCGGTAGAGCGTGTCCTCGTCGACGTCGCCGTAGACCTCGGGTGCGTGGCGGCGCAGCACCTCGAGCAGCGGTCCCATAAAGGCGCGGCTGCGACCCACGGTGTTCTCGAAGAAGCGGCTCTGGCTCTCGTGGATGCCCATGGAGGTGCCACCCTCAAGACAGGTGCGCGCATAGGCAGGATTGACGCCCAACTCGTACATGGCGTGTCCCGCCTCGTGGATGATGCTGTAGACGTTGGAGATGCAATCGTCCTCGTAGATGTGTGTCGCGATGCGCGCGTCACCCACGGCAAAGCCCTCGCTAAACGGGTGCTCGGTAAAAGCAAGCGTGGAGTCGTCCAGGTTCAGGCCCACAAGCTTCATAAGGTCGAAGCTCATGGCGCGCTGGGCGGCCTCGGGCACGCGGGCGTGCAAAAAGTCGGCCTCGGGCACGCGGGCGTGCAAAAAGTCGGCATCGGGCTGCTGGCTGCGCTCGCCGATGGCGTGCACGAGCGGCACGACCGTCGCCTTGACCTCATCGCAAAACGTATCGAAGCTCTTGGCGGAAAGGCCGCGCTCGTACTGGTCGAGCCAAACATCGTATGGGTCGCGCTTGGGGTCCATAAGTTCGGCCTGATGCTTGAGCTGGCCCACAATCTTGTCCACATAGGGCTCAAAGCTCGCCCAGTCGTTGGCCGCCTTTGCTTTATGCCACACGGCGTCGGCCTCGCAGGTGAGCCTGGTCCAGGCTTCGGCCTCCTCGGTAGGAATAACGCTTGCCTCGCGCTGGTCGCGGCCGAGCACGCGGATCTCGTCGAGCAGCTGCGGGTCGTCGATCTTGCCGCCTGCAACCGTCTCGCGCGCTAACGAGCGTACGAGCTCAACGGACTTCTCGCTGGTCAGTAGCTTGTGATGCTCGCCGGCAAGGGTTCCCATGGCGTCGGCGCGCGCTGCGGCGCCGTTGGCAGGAGCAATCGTCGCTCCATCGAACTCGGCAATCTTGAGCAGGTACTCGCGAGTCCACAGCTTGCCCTCGAGTTTGCGGAACTTTTTGACGGCCTTGTCAACTTTAGCGGCCTTGACGCCCTTGGCGGCCTTTGCCACGGCGGCCTTGGCCTTCTTATCGAGTTTCTTTCCCATACCGTATCCTTAATCTCGCAGGCCGAGCGCCGCAAGCGGGTGCGCGGCCAGTTTGCACAGCTACCTGCCTTGTACCCAGCGCGAACAAAACGGAACGCGGCGATGCGCTCGCGAAATGTGTTATCCTATAGCCCAATGCGTTGACGGAGAGGGTTTGCCCGCCGCGTCGCCGGCAAGAGAGGGAAGGTCATGGGCTGCAAGCCTTCCTGCGGTGACAAGGGCCAAGCGTTCACTCCCGAGCAGCGACCTCAACGGGCACGCGGCCAGCGGCGGCGAAGCCCCAGTAGGGAAGCCGTGAGCCTCGCGATAAGGGGCGCAGAGTGGGCGCGGCGGGCCAGACATCCGCCGGGTCAAACAAGGTGGTACCGCGGAATTCAACCGTCCTTGGGCAATGCACATGCCCGAGGGCGGTTTTTTGTTACCGAACCGGGCCGCGTTTTCGCAACGTCAGACGGCGGCAGCCGCCTCGGCAAGCGGGGAGCGCGAGAGACGAAAGGGAAGACATGAGTCTGATTGATGATCTGGTCAAACTCGAGGAAGAGGCCAAGGAGCTCGTCACTAGCGCTGACGACGCCGCAAAGCTCGAGGCCGCGCGCGTTGAGCTGCTCGGCCGCAAGGGCCGCATCACCGGCCTGATGCGCATGATGGGCAAGCTCGCCCCCGAGGATCGTCCCATGATGGGCAAACGCGCCAACGAGATGCGCCAGCTGATCGAGGGCATGCTCGACGAGCGCACCACCGAGATGAAGGCTGCCGCCCTCAAGCACGCGCTCGAGCACGAGGCCGTCGACATCACGCTGCCGGGCATCCGTCCGCAGATCGGTCACCAGCACCTGATCAAGCAGATCATCGAGGAGGCCGAGGACATCTTCTGCGGTATCGGCTACACCGTCGAGTCCGGCCCCATGGTCGATACCTCCTACTACAACTTCACCGCGCTCAACGCGCCCATGGATCATCCGAGCCGCTCGGCTCGCGACACGTTCTATGTGGTCGACAACAACCCCGGCAGCGTCGCGCATCCCGAGGCGCATGCCCATGGCGAGTCCGACGTGCTGCTGCGCACCCAGACCTCGGGCGTGCAGATCCACACCATGGAGTCGCAGAAGCCGCCCATCTACATGATCTGCCCGGGCACCGTCTACCGTCCCGACACGGCCGACGCCTGCCACCTGCCGCAGTTCAACCAGATCGAGGGCCTGGTCGTCGACGAGGGTATCACCTTTGGCGATCTTAAGGGCACGCTCGACTACTTTGTTAAGTGCATGTTTGGCGAGGATCGCAAGACGCGCTATCGCCCGCATTTCTTCCCCTTCACCGAGCCTTCTTGCGAGGTGGACGTGAGCTGCCACGTCTGCGGCGGCAAGGGCTGCAACTTCTGCAAGCACAGCGGCTGGATCGAGATCTTGGGCTGCGGCATGGTCGACCCCAACGTCCTGATCAACTGCGGCATCGACCCCGAGAAGTATACCGGCTTCGCCTTTGGTATTGGCGCCGAGCGCGTCGCGGCCCTGCGCTACGACCTGCCCGACCTCAGAACGCTCATGACTGGCGATATGCGCTTCTTGAATCAGTTCTAGGCTGCGGCTTGCCCAAGCACGGCACCTCGGCGCTCATTCGTCGCTTGCGTACCAAAGTACGCGGCGCTCCTCTTTCGGGCCGATCTGCCGCACTTGGACAACCCTCGCTTTGTAAGGAATGTTCACAAAGTTGAAGTTTCCACCTGCATCTCTTCGCAGGCTTTCAGTATGAAAGGAGAGCTAGATGCGTGTTTCTTACGACTGGCTCAAGACCATGATCGATATTCCGGAGGATCCCAAGACCCTTTCGGACGAATATATCCGTACCGGCACCGAGGTCGAGGCGATCGACACCGTGGGCGAGTCCTTCGACCACGTGGTGACCGCCAAGGTGCTCACCAAGACCCCGCACCCCGATAGCGACCACATGTATGTGTGCTCGGTCGACGTGGGCGACAAGAACCTCGACCCCGACGGCAATCCCGTTCCGCTGCAGATCGTCTGCGGCGCGCAGAACTTCGAGGCCGGCGACCACATCGTCACGGCAATGATCGGCGCCGTGCTTCCCGGCGACGTCAAGATCAAGAAGAGCAAGCTTCGCGGCGTTGTGTCCATGGGCATGAACTGCTCCGCGCGTGAGCTCGGCCTGGGTGGCGACCACTCCGGCATCATGATCCTGCCCGAGGATACGCCCTGCGGCATGCCGTTTGCCGAGTACGTGGGCTCGAGCGACACCGTGCTCGACTGCGAGATTACGCCCAACCGCCCCGATTGCCTGTCCATGATCGGCATGGCCCGCGAGACCGGCGCCATCTTCGACCGCGATTTCCACGTTGAGCTGCCCGCCATCAAGGCCGAGACCGGCCGCGCGACCGACGACGAGCTTTCCGTCGAGATTGCCGACGAGGGCCTGTGCGACCGCTACGTTGCCCGCATCGTGCGCAACGTCAAGGTCGGCCCGTCGCCCGACTGGATGGTCAAGCGCCTTAACGCCTTGGGCGTGCGCCCGCACAACAACATTGTCGACATCACCAACTATGTGATGATGCTCACCGGTCAGCCGCTGCACGCCTTTGACCTCAACACCTTTGCCGAGCGCGATGGCCATCGCCGCGTGGTGGTTCGCGCCGCCCAACAGGACGAGAAGTTTACGACCCTCGACGGCGAGGAGCGCGTGCTCGACGCCGGCATGGGCCTCATCACCGACGGCGAGCGTCCCGTGGCGCTGGCCGGCGTTATGGGCGGCATGGATTCCGAGATCGAGGACGATACCGTTGACGTGATGGTCGAGAGCGCCTGCTTCAACGCCGGCCGCACCTCGCACACCAGCCGCGACCTGTCGCTGATCTCTGACGCCTCCATTCGCTTTGAGCGCCAGGTCGACGAGACCGGCTGCGTGGATGTCGCCAACGTCACGTGCGCGCTCATCGAGGAGATCGCCGACGGCGAGGTCGCTCCCGGCTATGTCGACGTGTTCCCCGCGCCCAAGAGCATCGACAGCATCAAGCTGCGCTTGGCCCGCGTGCATGCCATCTGCGGTGCCGACATCGAGCCCGACTTTATCGAGCGCTCGCTCACCCGCCTGGGCTGCACCGTCGAGCGCGACGGCGAGGACTTTATGGTCACTCCGCCGAGCTTCCGCCCCGACCTGCCGCGCGAGATTGACCTGATCGAGGAGGTCCTGCGCCTGTGGGGCATGGGCCGTGTGACGGCGACCATCCCGGCTGCCAAGAACCACATCGGCGGTCTGACGCGCGAGCAGAAGCTTACCCGCAAGGTTGGCGAGATCCTGCGCGCCTGTGGCCTCAACGAGACCACGACCTTTGACTTTGCCGCCCCGGGCGACCTGGAGAAGATCGGCATGTCCACCGAGGGCCGCGGCTGCCCCGTGGTTCTCATGAACCCGCTGGTAGCCGAGCAGACCGAGATGCGTCGTTCGCTGCTGCCGGGCCTGCTGCAGTCCGTGGCCTACAACGAGGCGCACGGTACGCCCAACGTGCACCTGTACGAGGTCGGCAGCCTGTTCCACGGTCGCGAGAACGCCAGCCTGCCCAAGGAGACCAAGTCCGTGGCGGGTGTGCTCTCGGGCCAGTGGAGCGAGCAGTCCTGGAACATGAAGTACCGCAAGCTGCGCTTCTTCTTTGGCAAGGGCATTGTCGAGGAGCTGCTTGCTCAGCTGCGCATCGAGAAGGTTCGCTTCCGTCCCGTCGAGGGCGAGGGCTATGCCTTCTTGCAGCCGGGTCGCGCCGCCGAGGTTCTGTCCGGTGGTACCGTGCTGGGCTGGGTTGGCGAGATTCACCCCGAGGCACGCGAGGCTATGGGCATTGACGAGGTCGTCGTTGCCTTTGAGCTCGATCTGGACAAGCTGATCAAGGGCGCCCGCAACCAGGAGAACTACCGTGAGTTCTCGCAGTACCCGGCCGTTGAGCACGACCTTGCTATCGTGGTCGACAACACTGTGACCTGCGAGGATCTCGAGCGTCGTATTACGAGTGCCGGAGGCAAGCTTCTCGAGGGCGTGCGTCTGTTCGACGTCTACCGCGATCCCATCCGCATCGGAGCGGGCAAGAAGTCCATGGCCTTTGCGCTTACGTATCGCTCCGACGACCACACGCTTACCAGCGAAGAGGTCGAAAAGGCGCACCAGAAGATCGTTACCAAGGTGTGCAAGGGCGTAAACGGCGAGGTCCGCGGCTAGGTCCTGCGCCGGATATAGGCCAGCGTCGGCTGCCGCCGAGTCTTACGTGACTGCTGTTTTTGGTATAAGGCACCGTTGAGCCTGCATATATGACATGCGCATTACATAACGGCGTGCTGCTTTGTCGGCAGTGCGCCGTTTTGCTATGATAGCCCGCGGCGTGTTACGAATCTGACATTGCGTAACACTGGAAAGGTGATTCAAGCGGCGTTGCAATTCCGTGCGCCGATAACCGGGAGGCGTACATGCACATTCCAGATAATTATCTGTCCCCGCAGACCGATGCCGTTATGGCGGTGGCGATGGTGCCCGTTTGGATCCACTGCATCAAAAAGGTGCGCGCCACGCTCGATCGCGAGCACATGGCGTTCCTGGGCATCTGCGCCGCGTTCTCCTTCCTGCTCATGATGTTTAATGTGCCGCTGCCCGGCGGCACCACGGGTCATGCCGTCGGCGGCGCGCTCATCGCGCTGCTGCTGGGTCCCGAGGCCGCGGCTATCGCTGTCTCGGTTGCGCTGGCGCTGCAGGCGCTGCTGTTTGGCGACGGCGGCGTTCTGTCCTTTGGAGCCAACTGCTTTAACATGGCCTTTGTGTTGCCGTTTGCCGCTGCTATCGTGTTCCGTGCGCTCAACAGCCGTTTGCACGACAAGAGCTGGGGCACCTCGGTTTCGGCAATCGTAAGCGGCTGGGTCGGTCTGTGCCTGGCGGCCCTGTGCGCGGCAATCGAGTTCGGTATTCAGCCGATGCTCTTCACCAACGCCTCGGGCGCTCCGCTGTACTGTCCCTTCCCGCTGTCCGTGGCTATTCCGGCCATGTTGGTCCCGCATATGTTGGTTGCCGGCGTGATCGAGGGCGTGGCGACGGCCGCCATCTACGGTTTCATTAAGAAGACGGCGCCGAGCGTTATCGTCGGGCCCGAGGCCGTCGATGGCCAGCTTGCTGCCGAGGGCGCTGCCACCAAGAAGACCTCGCTGGTCCCCACGCTCATCCTGGTCGCCGTGCTTGTCGTGGCCACGCCGCTGGGCCTGCTGGCCACGGGTGACGCCTGGGGTGAGTGGGACGCCGAGGGCGCCGCGACCGCCGTTCAGGAGGCTGGCGATGACAGCCTGCAGGCTTCGGTCGGTCTCGATACCCCGACCTTTGCCGATTCCCTGCCCACGGGCGATTACCTGCAGGCCTATTCCGAGGAGCAGAGCCTTGGCTTTGCCGGCCAGGCTGCCATGTATATCCTGTCCGGCGTGATTGGCGTGGCGGTGCTCACCATCTCATTCCGCCTGATCTCGCTTACGGTCAAGGAAAGCGGTGCTCATGGCAATGGCCGAGCTGCCTAACTGGCTTGCGACCGAGGAACGATACGAGCCCGCGGGGGCTCGGCATCGTGTGATGCAAAAGAATGTCCTGCACCTGGCGAGCCTGCTTGAGCGGGTTCGCCTGGGTGGAGGCGCGCACGAGGGCGGGTCGATGGTCGACCACGCCCTTTCTTGCGTTTTGGCTCCGGTGCGCCTGGTGGGGATGTTCGTTTGCGTCCTGTGCGTGTGCCTGACGCAAAGCCCGCTGTACCTGATGCTCATGGCGGCGATTGCGTTGGTGCTGGTCGCGGTGCGCCCCGCACGTGGGTTGCGCGCGACTTTTGTACCGGCGCTTGGCGCCACGGGGCTTGCGGTGGTTCTGGTACTGCCTGCCCTGCTGCTGGGCGCGTCTGCCACGGGTGCCATGCTCAAGATTGCACTCAAGACGTTCATTAACGTGTCGTTGGTGCTGGGTGTTTCGTGGACGCTCACCTGGAGCCGCATGTCGGCGGCGCTCAAGACGCTACGTCTGCCCGACGAAGTTATCTTTACGTTTGATATGGCGCTCAAGCACATCGAGGTGCTGGGTCGCACGGCGCACGATCTGACCGAATCAGTCATGCTGCGCAGCGTCGGTTCCGCGCCTGAGGGGTTTTCGCGCACCGACTCGGTCGCGGGTATCATGGGCATGACCTTTATCAAGGCGATGGAATGCAGCCGCGCGATGGACGAGGCCATGCTTTGCCGCGGCTTTGCCGGTGCGTATCCGGCGCCCGCGCGCGCCGGGTTTGGCTGGCGCGATGCCGTTTACGCGGCCGTTGTGGTTCTGCTTGCCGTGTTGTGCGCGGTGCTGTAACGCGGGCGGTCGAACCGTCGATATGAATAGGGAAGGGCGACGTTTTGGCAAACGATACGAATGACGCGATGGGCGCGAGCGGTGCTGCTGGCGCCGAGACCACGCCGCTCATCGAGCTGCGCGACGTGGTGTTTTCCTATGCGGGCCATACGGTTGTCGATGGCGTTTCGCTGCGGGTGAACCGTGGGGAGCTCGTTGCTCTGCTTGGCCCTAACGGCTGCGGCAAGACGACGATCATGCGTCTTATCAACGGCCTTGAGCTCGCGGATGCCGGCGCATACCTGTTTGACGGACGCGTGGTCGATGCGGCGTATCTGAAGGATTCTGCTGCTGCTCAGAAGTTCCACCAGCGCGTAGGCTTCGTATTCCAAAACGCCGATGCCCAGCTGTTCTGCGCCACGGTCGGTGAGGAGGTCGCTTTTGGACCGGCTCAAATGGGGCTGCCGGCAGACGAGCTCGAGCGCCGCGTATGCGATGCCATGGAACTGTTTCAAGTTGCCGACCTGGTCGATGCCTCGCCCTATCAGCTTTCGGGCGGGCAGAAGAAGCGTGTGGCGCTGGCGGCAGTTGTATCGATGAACCCCGATATCCTAGTGCTCGATGAGCCCACCAATGGGCTCGACGAGGATTCATGCGACATCGTGGTCAACTTCTTGCTGGCCTACGTCGCGGCGGGTAAGACGGTCTTGATGAGCACACATCATCAGGATTTGGTGCGACGCCTGGGTGCCCGTGCAATCTATATCGATCGATATCACCATGTGGTCGAGGCGCCTTCGCCGTCGTATGGAACCGAAAGCGGTGCTACGGACTAGTTGCTGCGTAGAGCGTGCGTAGCCGCCCGCGCGGCTTTGCCGTGATGGTATAGTTATCCAGGTTTTTTATGGGGGTGGCTATGCCAAGCTGGAACATTCATATCGCTCAGACGGAGCGTTTGCTGGAGCGCACCGGTGCGCTTGCCAATAGCGTGCGCGACCGCAATGCCTTTTTGTTTGGCTGCGTGGTTCCGGATATCTTCGTGGGCTATATGGTCCCTGGCATCGCCGACCCCATCCCGTATCGCATCACGCATTTTGCCAAGCCCGAGCCCATCCCTAAGCCTCGTGAGCATGAGTTCTGGGATACCTATGTGGCACCGTTGCTCAAAGGGGCGCCTGTTGGTACGCCGACTGCCGCGACCTCGATTGTCGAGGAGCGCGAGCGACTCAATCGGGTGCATTACCCCCAACGTTACAGGGACTCCGAGCCGGTTGTCGGTCCCGGTGCCAGCGAGCTTTCGCTCGCGCCCGAGGACGTGGCGCAGTCGCTGCTCGATCTGACGCTGGGTGTCTGGTCGCATCTGGTGGCCGATACCGTATGGAATACGCGCGTGAATCAGTACCTGGAGGCGCACGGCGGCAAGCCGTGCGAGGAATTCCGCATTAAAAAGCAAGGCGACTTTGACTGGTTTGGCAAGACGCTCGGCATCGTTTCTATCCCGCGCGCGACCGATCGCCTGTATACTGCAGCGACGCGTTTTGGGCAGTATCCCATCCATAAGGAGTATGTGCTCAAGACCATCGGCGTTATGCACGAGATCGTGCGCGAAAACCCCGGTGAGCCCAACCATCCGCCATACCGCCTGCTGACCGAGGAGTTCTTCGACGCAACGTTTACCGAGGTCATCGAGCTGACCGAGGCGGGCTTTGCGGCTCGCGTCGAATCGCCCGATGTGCCTGCGCTACCCCTGATCACTAGCTGCTAGCTGGCCGGCCCGGCAGTGAACAGCTCAGCCCAATCGACAAGTAGCTCTTGCCGCAGGGCATCTTCGGCAGTGCGCTCCTGTTTAGTCTTTGGGGTGTAGGGAAGCCCGGCCTTTTTATGGATGAGCTCAGCTATGTGGTCGAAGCTCTTCTTATCCTTAATCTGGCCAAAGGTAATTTGGATGACGTCGTAGCCCATGCTTGTGAGCGCGGTGGTGCGCTCGGCATCGGAGAGACTCGCGGCTTTGCTGTCGTGGGCGGAGCGGCCTTGGCATTCAAGGATGACGCCCATGCTGTCGGTACTGCTCTGTATGAGGATATCGGCGTAGCAGCAGGTTTTGTCATACAGCGAACGCGCGGCTTCACTGAGCGGGATGCGCACGTTATTGGTGATGTCGATGCCCAAGCCGCCCTCGTCGCGGGGAAGCGAGATGAGCATGGACGTCTGGACTTCGAAGGGCGAGACGGTCTGCCCTGCCATGCGTTCGGCGGCCCAGCGGAGTTGCTTGACGCCACGCAGGCCTGCGGCCTGCGTGGCGAACGCGGTGATCTCCCCCGCGCTGAGGAGCGGTGCGCGCTTCCACAGGTTGGTGTCATTGCCCTTGGTGTCGACAACGCGCTCCCAACCGCAGTTGGGTGGAATGAGCTTAAGCGAAATAGCTTCATCAAGTTGCCGTTGCGCTCGTTTGCAGGGTGTAAACACAGCAAACGAGCTGCACATCTCATAACACGCCATAAGCAGCTGGTTGCGTGAAACCTGCGTAGCAAGGTTGAGCAGCGTGAACTCGGGCGATGTGACATCAAACCCATGCTCGGTTTGCCTAAACGACCCGGGAGGCGGCTCTTGGGTTAGTAGACGGCTACAAAATAGCTTTCCGTTCGCACGCTGTTTTCTTTCGCTTACGAATCTCCAAACTGGTGTGCCGAGCAAGTCTTTAAATACTGGCTGTTTTGAGTAATGCACCAAGCGATGGTCATGGTCGGGCGGTAGGATTGTCGGATAGAGTCCCAGTATCTGGGGCGGGATGCGATAGTACTGAAAAGCCGTGGGTCCGCAGGCAAGAAATGGCATAGCGATCCGATCGTTTGGGCGTTGTCTGGGCTAGAAAAGCTATCGGTTTCGGAAGTGCGGGGAAAAAGAGAAACAGGCCAATCACACGCGATATTTGAGCCAACTTTATCAGGGGTTTTGTTGAAATAAAAGGGCTTGTGCTTGGGGGCAAGCAATTTTTCCCCGCACTTCCGAAAACGCTGCCGATTTGGACCTTGCTAAAACGATTTAGCAGCCCTGTGTGAGGTGTGGTTTTGCCGCTGGGCGAACACTTTTAGCGCTTGGGGCTTTATTGTTTGGGCCTCGAAGGGTGGATTTCACGCTTTTGGTAAAGAAATGGGTGCGTGTTTTGCTGTGCGCCGGCATTGGTACAGAAAAAGGGCCCGGAAGGCGAAGCCTTCCGGGCCCTTTGCAATGCAAGTATGCTTGCAAGTGCGATTTAGCGCACCTGAGCGACGTAAGCGACGTTGGTCGAGGAAACCTTGTCCTCGAGTTGGACGCTCATGCGGGGATCGCCGGCGGTGGCGACGGTCAAATCGCCAGTCTCGACATAGCCGAGCTCCTTAGCGGTCTCGATCGCCTTGACAATCGTGCCGTTGACGGTGCCCTGGGTAATCTCGGCCTGGTGCGGGATAACGCCCCAGTACATGATCATCTGCTGGACGGCCCACTCGTGGCGGGAGAACGCGCAGATCGGCATGTTGGGACGGAAGTGCGAAATCAGGCGAGCGGTACGACCGGTGGTCGTCGGCACGGTGATGCACTTGGCGCCAACGGTGGTGGCCATGTTCACAGCGGACATACCCACAACGTTGTTGACAACGCGGGTGCCGTGAGCATCGGCCGGAACCTCGAGCGGAGCGTGGGCCGGGAGGTACTTCTCGGTCTCGAGAGCAATGCTAGCCTGCATCTTGACGGCCTCAACCGGGTACTTACCGGCAGCGGACTCGCCGGACAGCATGACGGCGTCGGTGCCGTCGTAAATGGCGTTAGCAACGTCGGCAACCTCGGCGCGCGTCGGGCGCGGGTTCTGCTGCATGGAGTCGAGCATCTGCGTAGCGGTGATAACGGGCTTGTAGGCCGCGTTGCACTTGGCGATGATCTCCTTCTGGATGTGGGGAACGAGCTCGGGCTTGATCTCGATGCCCAGGTCGCCACGGGCAACCATGATGCCATCGGAAGCCTCGAGGATCTCGTCGAAGTTCTCGACGCCCAGGGCGCACTCGATCTTCGGGAAGATCGTCACGTGCTCGCCACCGTTCTCGCGGCAAAGCTCGCGGATGCCGCGGACGGACTCGCCGTCACGGATGAAGGAAGCGGCGATGTAGTCGATGTTCTCGGTCAGGCCAAAGAGGATGTCCTGACGATCGCGCTCGGTGATGGCGGGCAGCGAGATGTTGACATTGGGCATGTTGACGCCCTTGCGCTCGCCAATCAGGCCGTCGTTCTTGACGACGCAGGTCATGTCCTGGCCGCTGACGGACTCGACCTCAAGGGCAACCAGGCCGTCATCGATCAGGATGAGGGAGCCTTTCTCGACCTCGGAGGGCAGAGCCAGGTAGTCGAGGGAGATGTGCTCAGCGGTGCCGTGGAAATCCTCGGTCGTGGGCTGAGCAGTAACGACGATCTTGTCGCCGGTCTTGACGGCAACCTTCTTGCCGTCGACCAGAAGGCCGGTGCGGACCTCGGGGCCCTTGGTGTCGAGCAGGATGCCGACAGGCAGACCGAGCTCCTTGGAAATACGACGGACGCGCTCGATGCGATCGTGGTGCTCGTCGTAGGAGCCGTGCGAGAAGTTAAAACGGGCGACGTTCATGCCCGCCTTGATCATCTCGCGGATGGTCTCGTCGCTATCGCAGGCGGGACCCATGGTGCATACAATCTTAGTGCGCTTGTACATTCAGACCTCCATCTGACATCGTCTTGCGCTGATAGATAAACCATAAGAAATAAAATCGAGTTGATTATAACGAAATACCGACCGAATACCCCAAAAAAACGACCGTATGCCGATTAAGAAGTTCATTTTTTACGGGAAAAACGGTATATGAAAAAATTTTATCAATTGCTCTTACCGCTGCTATCTGGGCGATATTTCAGTTTGACGAAGTGTCGAAGAAAAACGTTTTACCAACATTGAGCATCACACGGTCTGCACCGTTGCACTCGAGCCGTGTTTCCAATTGGAATGTTTTGGCTAGACGCGCCGCTTTGGGGTACCATAGCTCCACTATCAACTGCCGCTCAGCACGGCAGCCTTGATGAGCCCTTGCCCTTCTCCTGGGAATTATGATCGGGCATCAATCTGCTGAGTGGCCCGAATCCCAGGAGGGGACTCTATATGCAAAAGGAATACCTGTCCGCCGCGGCGGAGGTGCTCAGCGACCAGGGTGTCGATGAGCACCTCGGCTTGAGCACCGGCGAGGCGTCGTCGCGCCTCGCCAAGACAGGCCCTAACAAGCTCGAGGAAGCAGAGAAGACGCCGTTGTGGAAGCGCTTCTTTGAGCAGATGGCCGACCCCATGGTCATCATGCTGATCGTTGCCGCCGTCATCAGTGCACTCACGGGCATGGTCAAGGGCGAGCCCGACTTTGCCGACGTCTTCATCATCATGTTCGTCGTTATCGTCAACTCGGTGCTGGGCGTGGTCCAGGAAGCCAAGAGTGAGGAGGCCCTCGAGGCCCTGCAGGAGATGAGCGCGGCGCAGTCCAAGGTGTTGCGCGACGGCAAGCTCGTGCACCTGCCGAGCGCTGAGCTCGTGCCCGGCGACGTTATCATGCTCGAGGCGGGCGATTCCGTCCCGGCCGACTGCCGTGTGCTCGAGAGCGCCACGATGAAGATCGAAGAGGCCGCACTCACCGGCGAGTCGGTGCCCGTAGAGAAGCACGCCGACGTGATTGAGCTTGCCGCGGGCACCGATGACGTGCCGCTCGGCGACCGCAAGAACATGTGCTACATGGGTCCCACCGTGGTATACGGCCGCGGCCGCGCCGTCGTGGTCGGCACCGGCATGAACACCGAGATGGGTAAGATCGCCGGCGCCCTGGCCGAGGCCAAGGATGAGCTCACGCCGCTGCAGGTGAAGCTTGCCGAGCTCAGCCGCATCCTCACCATCATGGTGATTATCATCTGCGTCGTGATCTTTGGCGTTGACATCCTCCGCCACGGCGTGGGCAACGTCCTTACCGACCCGACTGCCTTGCTCGACACCTTTATGGTCGCCGTCTCGCTCGCCGTCGCTGCCATCCCCGAGGGCCTGGTCGCCGTCGTGACCATCGTGCTGTCGCTTGGCGTGACCAAGATGGCCAAGCGCCAGGCGATTATCCGCAAGCTCTCTGCCGTCGAGACCCTTGGCTGCACGCAGACCATCTGCTCCGACAAGACCGGTACCCTCACCCAGAACAAGATGACCGTCGTCAAGCACGAGCTCGCCGCGCCTGAGGAGAAGTTCCTGGCCGGCATGGCGCTGTGCTCCGACGCTCAGTGGGACGAGGAGCTGGGCGAGGCCGTGGGTGAGCCGACTGAGTGCGCGCTCGTCAACGACGCCGGCAAGGCGGGCCTCACTGGCCTGACTGCCGAGCACCCGCGCGTGGGCGAGGCCCCGTTTGACTCGGGCCGCAAGATGATGTCCGTGGTCGTCGAGACCCTGGACGGCGAGTACGAGCAGTACACCAAGGGCGCGCCCGACGTGGTGATCGGCCTGTGCACCCACATCTACGAGGGCGATAAGGTCGTCCCCCTGACCGAGGAGCGTCGTGCCGAGCTCGTGGCCGCCAACAAGGCCATGGCCGACGAGGCCCTGCGCGTGCTGGCGCTGGCAAGCCGTACCTACACCGAGGTCCCGAGCGACTGCAGCCCCGCTGCGCTTGAGCACGACCTGGTCTTCTGCGGCCTGTCCGGCATGATTGATCCGGTCCGTCCCGAGGTCGCCGACGCCATCCGCGAGGCCCACGACGCCGGTATCCGCACCGTCATGATCACGGGCGACCACATCGACACCGCCGTGGCAATCGCCAAGCAGCTGGGTATCGTCACCGATCGCAGCCAGGCCATCACCGGTGCCGACCTCGACCGCATGAGCGACGAGGAGCTCGACGCACACATCGAGGACTACGGCGTGTACGCCCGCGTCCAGCCCGAGCACAAGACCCGCATCGTCGAGGCTTGGAAGTCGCGCGATCAGATCGTCGCCATGACAGGCGACGGCGTCAATGACGCCCCGTCCATCAAGCGCGCCGACATCGGCGTCGGCATGGGCATCACCGGCACCGATGTCACCAAGAACGTCGCCGACATGGTGCTTGCCGACGACAACTTCGCCACTATCATCGGTGCCTGCGAAGAGGGCCGTCGCATCTACGACAACATCCGCAAGGTCATTCAGTTCCTGCTTTCAGCCAACCTTGCCGAGGTCTTCTCGGTGTTTATCGCCACGCTCATCGGCTTTACCATCTTCCAGCCGGTGCAGCTGCTGTGGGTGAACTTGGTTACCGACTGCTTCCCCGCGCTCGCGCTGGGCATGGAGGACGCCGAGGGCGACATCATGAAGCGCAAGCCGCGCAACGCCAAGGACGGTGTCTTTGCCGGCAATATGGGCGTGGACTGCGTGGTCCAGGGCCTGATCATTACCGCGCTGGTGCTGGCGAGCTTCTTTGTGGGCGTGTACTTTGACATGGGCTACATCCACATCGCCGATATGATCGCCGGCAATGCCGACGAGGAAGGCGTGATGATGGCTTTCATCACGCTCAACATGGTCGAGATTTTCCACTGCTTCAATATGCGCAGCCGTCGTGCGTCGCTGTTCACCATGAAGAAGCAGAACAAGTGGCTGTGGGCCTCTGCTGCGCTGGCGCTGGTACTGACGGTTATCGTGACCGTTCAGCCGACGCTTGCTGAGATGTTCTTTGGCCCCGTGACGCTTGAGCTCAAGGGCGTTGTCGCCGCGCTGGGCCTTGCCTTCCTGATCATCCCGCTGATGGAGATCTACAAGGCGATCATGCGCGCGGTCGAAAAAGAGTAGGTCGAAAGGCCATCCCTCCCACCGGCCCGACCGCCTGCGGGGTCTCTTCTTCGCTGGTCCTCGCGCTTCGCGCTGCGGGATCGCTCAGAAGAAACCCCTCTCGGCGGTCGGGCCTTCGGACAACCTCTCGGGACCGTAAGCTGAGGGAAAGTTTGTGAGCTGGTCGGGCTTTGCCCGGCCAGCTCTATTTTTAGAGCATTTGCTCGACCGACACTTTTTGTGAACTGGATTGTATGGGGTTGAATCGGCGACGCGTTAGGAGAAGCCGGGAACGTCGCTGAAGGGGATTTGGGGCATAAAGAGAACGATGACGGCCATAATTCCCCAGTAGATTTGCAGAGGTAGCGGAGCCGATATCAGGGCATTAAAGAAGGACAAACCCTTTTTGCTTCCATATAGCTGGACCGAGCTGAGAAGAGCAATTCCAAAAGAGATGGCGCTCGGCCAGCATGCTTTGACAATGAGGCTAAGGAAATAGCATATTAATGTTATCGCTATGCACCCAATGCCCCAGAGCCACTTCTTGTTGAGGAAATACTGGATGCCCCATACACCAATTACGGGGGCAATGATGACTGACAACATAGCCGTATCCTAACTATTTATACAACGAATGTATTCTCCGGAGTTGGGGGGATAGACGCTGCAAGGTAGACGGTACGTGTTGCCTGCGGGTACGGGGCGTCCAAGGAGTTGCTTTGCTGCATACTCAGTCCAATAACCTCCGGTTATGCTTATGAACTTCTTAATAAGTCCGTCGATTACAACCCCCGTTACATAGCCGATGAGTTCTTTTCCAATAAAAATGGCAATTTTGACGATCCATTCTTTAGCGCCGCGTGTGGCAGCTGCTAAATCATCCAAAGACAGGGTCTGGAATCGATCGATAATTTGGACATCTCCGTTTTCATCTAGTGCGTATGTCGTTCATCCTGTGCCGGACTCATTGACAGCTTCAATGTACTCTTCGGCAGAAGGGAACTCTACTTCAAGAGGTTGCGCCTTAGATTGCTTTGGTGAAATGGCAATTGAGCAAAGCGCAACTGCGCTTGCGATGAATGACTTACGGCTTACGGGAACGTTACGTAGCATGTGTATCCTCCTGACATTTAGCTTGACATTGCTGTGTTGTTCAGATTCAGCTTCCAATCCGTGAAACGCATTTCAAACGAATCAAGCGTGGAAAGGTCGAACTCGGACGCTATCTTTCCTTCAGAGATGGCAAAAATTGAAGGATAAAACTCGGATGACGGCAGAAGCGCCTTAAGTGTTTCCCTATCAACCTCCTTTTGGCTCTTAGGGACAACGAGGATCTCGATGTCGTTCTTGAGACTCGGCGAAAGCGAGCGTTCTGCCGCACGGAGCTCTTCACAGGCCGGGCAGCCCTCCAGCTCAATTTGCACGATAAAAGATTCGCCTTTGCTTAATTTCGATCGAAATTCGGGCAATGAGATATTGATTGGATCGGAATTGGTTCGTACTGACGAGAAGAGGGCGAAAAGGGACAGCGATAAGATAAGGATAAGGACGGCTTGCTTTCTCATGGGTCCTCCAAACTCTATAAAGTTAAATTACTTTATAT
>OGPB01000634.1_pt1 | contig 22645 bp, 17 predicted proteins | sample 1552821 | NCBI WGS metagenome assembly OGPB01 (sample SAMEA2580192, study PRJEB22360) | human gut metagenome | biome: human gut; feature: human-associated habitat; material: faeces | place: Denmark | collected 2008/2010 | reverse complement strand
GCAGCTGCCGGAGCGGTGCTTAAGCCGCAAGGCGGGAATTGTGCGGTGTTGCCCTTAATTTATTTTTACCTGTCTTGTCCCTTCGGAACGAACCAACAAGAATTTCTTGTGAGTTGCCTCATAGTCCAGCTCACCGTTTTTGTATATTCCATCGATACGCGAAATAATTTTAGCTATTATGATAAAAGCGAACCTGTTTGCGTTGTAAGCAGGTTCGCTTTTTCAAATAACTATTTCGAAAAATCAGCCGAGCTATCAAACTGTAATTTAAATTATAACGGTCTTTGCAAATACACCATATCTACCAACTGTATTCCACTCTCATAGATTGGGTGGTCATAATTATCTATAAAGAAATTTGATATGATATGCGAACGGACAAAACCACACTTTTCATAAAATGGTATTGTCAGTGGGCTATCGCCTGTTCCCACTTGCAGAATGGCATATTGCTCTCTGTAATTATTAACAATAAACTCAATTAAGGCTCTTGCATAACCTTTCCCTTGATATTCTGGAACTGTCGCAATGTTCTTGATTTCAAGTATGTCATTTTCTTTATCGGTTATGACACACTCACACTTGACCCCATTATCATCAAGTACATACATCTTGCCGTTATCAAGATAACGGTCAACCATATCTTCCTGCTCATCTGCTAATAGGAGCAAATCAAGATATTGTTTTTTATTTTCTTTAACTTCAATAATTTTCATCAATCGCACCCACAAATTTCGATTTGCGAAACCGGGAGTCATCTTAATCAAACAATGTTCTCAGCCATGCCCAAAGCCTCAAAATGATAACGCGGTTTACCCACGCTTCTTTTGCCATACTCGATAGCCTCTTTCGGGCAATAGCAAATACAGGCCATGCAATGCGTACAATTTGACCCCCAGACAGGTTTATCCTTATCCAGACAGATGTTATTCAATGGGCACAGCTGCACACATTTTCCACAGCCGATACAGGCATCACTTACCGTAAAAGCGTCCGCCTTGACGATTCCCTTGTAGAAAATGGGATTTACCGCGCTGCTCATAAAGCGGTCATACAAATTATTTCGCGGTGCGGGAAATTCCATCCCATTACGGATACAGTCAATGATGCTTCGGATAGCGGGCTTTGCGTTCTCGACAATCGCTTTTGCTTCCTGCTTGTCCGGTGCCGAGAACAAAGCAATATAATTTTCCGGCATAACGATTTGGGCCGTGCCCATGTAGGTAAGGGCTTTCTGTGCGGCAAGCTCCTGGTTGTACTTTGCTGCATTGCCGATCTCGCTGCCGCAATCCATCACGAACCAGATGCGTTTAGCGCTGACTAAATCCACTTTTTCAAGCCAGTCGGAAACAATATGCGGAATACGCCAAGCATAGGTGGGCGTGACCAATATTACATTTTCCTCTGTCTGAACAGACGAGGTGTCTTCCGCCTTGATGCGCTCATTAAGATTGAGGCAATCTGTTTCAAGCGCGGACGCGATACATTTTGCAATAAATTTGCTGTTGCCGGTGCCGGAATAATACAGAACCATGTTCAATCTGCCTCCATATCTCCGCACAAACGGTCTGTCACAAGGGCCTTGCAGCGCTCCCGGTGGGCAACATGCAGCGGATGATTTTGGAATGCTTGTAAGGCATCTGCATCCCGCAGCTCGGAATAGAACACGAGATCGTACTCCCCGTCGGCAGTGTTTGTATTGATTTCTGCGCAGCGGAGGCCTTCAATATGACCGACCATTGTCGCAACGGATTTTTGCAGGAACGCCAGTGCTTCCGCTTCTTTGTGTTCCGCTTTAACCGTGTCAGTGTATTTCCAGAATAAAATGTGACGGATCATAGCAATTTCACTCCACAAATTTAACCATGTACTTCAGATTTCGAACAAAATGTTCCTTGTTCTTTGGAAAACAATCACGAATATCCGTGGTTGGGCTGTCTGCAAACTTGTCTCCTCTACCAGCACTTTCCTAAATCTGACGCAATGTAAGAGTCCACATACGCACCATCTTTCAAAGAAACCATATACAAATTTCCATGAATTCCAATGATCGTTCCCTCTTGACCACGATACCGAACCCGGACGTGATCGCCGACGCTAAATTGCAAGCCCGACATTTTACCAGAATCTTTATCCGTAAGCGCACCGAAGAATAACGCACTTAAAAGACCGGAGCGCTTATGTTTGCGTTGTGGTGTAATTTCCTCTGATTCTTCATCACACACTCTCTGCAAACGAATTCCCTGATTTTGAGCAATTTCAAGTACCTTTCGGCGAACATTGTCATTACCAGTTTCAAAGCAAATATCATCCAACTGCGTTTGCGAAAAAGTACACGAAGAAGTTTTCAGAATCATATACAGCCCTTCATCGGCTTCGCATTGGGAAAGTTCCAGAATTTGCTCAGCAGTGAATTGGATACCGGCACTGGCAGCTCGTTTCATTAAGCGCCCGGCTGCTTTTTCATCCAAAATATCCCGCGCAACATCTACAATTTCTGCCGGGTTCACCTCCGCATTCAGCATTGCATAGGGCAGCCTTTTGATTTGGGTAAAAGTAGCCCAGCCGTAAAATTTACTGTAATATTCTTCCCATGTCATAATCTGCCCGCTTTCTGCGCTTATTCAACCCCCAGCGCCTTAAACACTGCGTCCTCAGCATTCTGGTATGGGATCAGCTGGAAGGCCGTCATCAGGTCTGCCGGCACCGTGGCAAAGTCCACCATAGACACAGCCGGCAGCAGCACTTTCTTCGCACCGCAGTCTGCACAAGCCTGCAAGGTGTTGGCCAGTTCATCTACTTTAATCAGCGTGCCTCCGATTGAAATATCGCCCAGCACAGCAAGACTGCTCAGCGTCGGGCGTCCGATGGCAATGGAACACAGTGCGATCACGGTGGGCAATGCCAACTTTTCCGTCATGCCGATACCCTGCAGATCCTGATAGTTGACGATGTAATCCTTTGCCGTGGTGCTGATGTTGCCGCTGATATGCCGTGCATTGGCTTTCAGGAAGTTGAAGGCAGTGTTGGCGGCTTCTTTCGCCTTGCCATCACTGCCAAGGCCGGTCTTATCAAACTTGCCGCTGCCGGGCAGCATCTGACTTTCCAGACGGAACGCGCCGATCATGCCGGACTTGCCGCGAGAAATCGTGTATAACTGGCCCGGCGCACCCATGCCTTCAGGAATCAGCGTATCGCCGCCCTGCTCCGGTACAGAAACATACTTTTCCTCAAAGGTTTCGTTATCAATGTAGGAGAAGTTCACATCATAGAACTCCATGCCACCCAGCTTCTTCAACTGCTCCTTGACACGACGGCGCATCTCCAGCGAGAGACGCAGCACTTCTTCCAACTCGTCTTTGCTGAACTCGCCGTTGGGGTACATCAGCTTTAAGTAGCCATCCACCATGCGGCGCACGGCAATCGTATCACGCTGGTTCAGGTTCTTGCCCAGCTTGAAATACTTATCCAGCGCATCGCCATATTGCACCTTGCGCAGCTCGCGGATGAATTCCGCCATATAGTCACTGATAAAGCCGTAGCTGTTGGTGAAATGCTCCGGACGGAATTTCGGGATTTCCCAGCCGGGCAAGTAGCAGTGAATACGGTCAAGGAATGCCGTGTCGGTGCCCATCTCCGGCGGGAACGGCTCAAACAGCGTGGAGGTTTTCAACACAACGTCCACGCTCTGGTTGATATTGCCCACAAATACCATGGAGGCTGAGGCCGCCTTCTCCTCCTTGCCGCGCGCAAAGGAGCCGGACGCCATGTAGTCCTTCATGATCTGCACGCCGTCTTTGTCCTTGAACTTAATGCCGGCAACCTCGTCAAAGGCAACGCAGTCCCACAAACCGACCAAGCCCACGGTCTTGCGCCCCATGTTATAGAACAGGTTGGCCACGGTGGTCTGACCGCCAGAAACCAAGATACTGTTGGGCGAAATTTCCTTATAGATATGGGATTTACCGGTGCTGCGAGGGCCAAGCTCACACAGGTTAAAGTTATTCTCTACCAACGGAATCATACGGGTCAGCAGCAGCCACTGTTCACGATAGGTAAGCGATTCAGGCTCATAACCGGCAGAACGCAGCATCAGGCCCAGCCATTCTTCCTTGCTGAATGCCTTGCGTCCTTGCCTGATCTCATCCAGATCGACATGGGGCATCTGGATAGGTGTCACGCGGTTGATGCGGATCGGCGCAGACTTTTTATCTTCCTCGATAAATTCATAGCTCAGCTGCACAATGCACCAGATGCCGCCGCAGAGCAGGCGGTCATACTTCTGCGGGTATTCGTCCTCAATAGGAATATCCTTCACGCCCAAGTTCGAGAACTCGGCCAGATACACATCCTTGCGCATATCCAGATGCACCGTAACCATATCAATAATGGTATGGCTGCCGTTCATCTTCAGCAAGGAAAGAATCTTCTGTGCTTCATCCGGGCGTACAAAGTTGTCAGAAAGAATCTTCTTTACCGTTTCAACGCCGGTTTCAATAATAGCCGGGTCATCACTGCTGCAATACTGCCCCAGCAGGAATTCCAGCACATAGACGGGCACATTCGCGCCCTCTTTGATTTTCTTCGTCAAATCCTTGCGGACGATGCGGCCTTGGAACACCGTTTTCAGCCGTTGCTCATAGCTCAGCCCTGCCATGCTGTCGCCGCCAAGATCATACATGGCACGCTGCACTTCATCGAACAGGGTTTCATAGGCATGCTGAATTTTTTTGAACTTCTCGTCTGCATCCTCATCACTGCTTACATCAGGGTGGTACTCCTTTGCCAAGCGCCGGTAAGCAGACTTGATCTCATCCGAGGAGGCCGTTTTGCTGACGCACAGCACCGCATACAGATCCGCATTATCGCTGAAATCCGGCTGCGGTTCCTTGGCTGCACCGGCAGCGTTATCCTGTGTGGGTTCGTCGTTGCCAATCTCGCGGCTGAATTCACTGTATTTATCATCCAAATCAGGCATTGTACTATCCTCCGTCAATTTTTCGGTGCTTCAGCAGGCATCAGGTTTTTTAAGTAGGGCAGCAGCTTTTCACGGTCATAGCCGCCGTTCGGATATTTTTTCATGATCTCCGAAACAAAGCAATAAGCAAAACCCATAAACTCCTGAATCAAATTATCAAGCTCATCCTTGCAGTTGCCCTTGATGGACATAATCTGCGCAATCTGCCAGAACATCGGCGGCTGGTCCCCCTGTGGCGTCATCATCTGGCTGACCAGCTTCCATGCTTCACCATGGTTTGCCATATCCAGCACAAATTCTTTAGCGGTTGTTCCAAGCTCCAGGCGGTTTTCGGCAAAGACCATTTCAACTTCCAACAACTTATCTTTTGCAGGAATGTTCCCGTACATGATAATATCCGTAATCGTTTTCCCTATCAGCATGGATAATAACAGCTGCGGGTCATCAATTTCCCGCCCGCCATCGCTGCTGTTCAAAAGGTGATCCCAGATCACCTTCATTTTCTGGATGTGTTCCATAGAGCTTCCGCTGCCCCAAACATCCACCTTGGGCGGTGGGGCATGCATTGCGCGCTCAACCCCATCTGATGCCCGGCTCAAAAATCGCGTGCCGATGGTTTCTACACTGGATTGCAGCGGCCCGCAGAATGCAAAAGCCGCAATAAATCTTTGCAAGGGCGTGGTCAATTCATCGTATTTGCTTTGCGGAGTCCGGCATTTTTTCAGGCAGCGGCCCAGGCAAGTCCAGAATTCACCACACTCATCAACATCAACCCACCCCAGCGGGATCAGCTTCCTTACGTCTGCATCGGCACCGGTGGCCGCTTTAAAATCAGAAAACCACACACCGTCCGTGCCGCTGTTGATGATGTAATCCACCAAAATTTTCCGGTGGTCGTTCCAGGTATGGTCATTGCGGTAGATCTCCGCACAAACAGCCAACAACACCTGGGTTGCACCGTAATAAAGTTCTTTGGGGTAATGCACCCCATACGAACTTTCAGCAAATTTGCGCACACTCTTAATCCATTGTTCTGCGGCCTTTTGTGCTGCTTTATAGTTCTTTACCTCAAAATTTTGGATTTCAGTTTTTTTCTTTTTCTTTGCCTTAAAGTAATCGTGAACCAGGTGGTAGGTCATATAGTTCCACATGTTAAATCCACGGCTCATAATCGTTCCTTCCTTGCATCAGAAGCCAAATCCGAAGTCGTCCGCCATCGCAATGTCCATGACGACCTGACGGCGCAGCACCTCAACCGAATTTTTATCATCGTAGGCTACCAGATAATACGGCTTTTTGTTGTCGTATTTCCGGTTCTTGAAGCTGAACCGCAGGCGGAACATCCGCTCCGCCGCCGTCTCGCCGCGCTTGTCAGCCACCACGATATTCTCATTGGAGATGCGCTCGTTATCTTCTCCCACAAAGTACACGCGGAAGGTCGTCTCGCGCACAGTGTCGCTGATTGGCTCGTTCTGCATAAAGTCTAGCGCGGTGATCAGGTTCGTGATCTTCTTCAAAATGCTCACCAGCGTCAGCTGCACAGTAGTGGTCTCCATGCGGCCTTTCTCCATCCGCACGTCCAGCACAGGCACGATCATCTCCTGCGGGCTGGAGCCGCCGTGGACGTAGTTCTCGCCGCCGCCCGCCACCTTGAACACATTGGCCGCTGTCGGGTAGGACACCGTCAGCGTGTTCGTCTTGGTGTTCAGCACCGTGGCCATCGGCAGGCTGGCGACACCGGGCTGCGCAATGGGGTCAGCGTCCACAATAAAGCGGCGGTTCACAAACGCCGTCTTGGGGGCAGTGTTGGGAATTTTATCGCTCTCCGCCAGCGCGTGGCGCTTGTACAGGAAGCCGTGATCCGCCGTGACGATAAAGTGCAGCGTGTTCGCGCTGCCCGCAATGCGGCGGATCATGGCAGCGATCTCCTCCACAGCCTCGCGGCAGGCAGCAAAGACTTCGTCCTCGGCGTTGGGCTTGTCGCCGCGCGCGTCAATTTGGTTATGGTAAATGTACACGACTTGCTTGCCGGTGAAAACCGACCGCAGGTCGTCTTTTTTCATGGCTTTCAGGTCGTCAAACTGGATGCACCCGCTCTGCGGCACGCGCTTTTGCAGCACAGCCTGCCGTTGCGCCAGGTTCTCGCAGGGCATATCGTCGACCAGCACCTGATACTCCGGCGTCATCTCCATCCGCGTATGGGGCAGCAGCGCCGCCATGCCCAACCGCGTGCAGGACGGCAGCACGCCCAGCCGGGGTGTCAGCTGCACAGTAGACTTCGGGTCCTCGGCCAGCAGGGCAGCAAGCTCCGCGCCTACTTCATAGCGCATGGCGTCGGAGATAATCACCACGGTGCGCTCCTTGTTGCCGGCCACACACTCCGAGAAAAAGTTCCGCTGCAGCGCCATTCTGCCCATGCCGGGCTCCTGCGGGAAATCCGTATTCCACGCAGGGATGATTTTTGCCAGATATTCCGTGTTGTAGATATTCTCAACCAGTCCCTGCAATTTGTCGTAGGCGGCTGGCTCGTCCAGCTTGTCGTAGGCCGTGTAAAACGCACGGTACTGCGCGTCAATTTTGTAATCCTCGCGGTAATACTGCGCCCAGACGTGCTCATAATCCGCCGGGGCGCGGTAGTGGGCAGCGCTGACGATATGCCACGCGCTTTCCAGCATGGCATACTGCACCGCCAGCTTGCGGCCAAAGTGGGTCTTGGCGCGGCGCTGGCACAGCTCCGGGATGTTCTCGCCGTTCAGCGCGGCAGTCACGTCCTCGGCTTGCAGGCGCTCGGTCATCCACCCGGTCAGCAGGTCATCCACGCAGGGCAGGCACTCGCAGTCGGTCAGCAGGTCATGGGGCAGCTTGGCCAGCGCAGCCTTGGCGTGCAGCGTCTCCTGCACAGCGGCGGCCATTGCGTCAAAGGCATCGCCGTAGTTGACATTGTTCATCATGCCGTCCATAAAGGCCAGCACACTGCCGGGCTTGGCGGCGGCAAACGGCTGCCATGCGTCCGGGATGACCTTCACGCTGTGGGCAAGGCTTGTCACAAACAGGCTGATTTTCAGCTTGTCCACATTCGGCGCGGGCACGGCAAAGCCCAGCTCTGTCTCGCAGTGCTTCCAGAACACCTCATCCAGCTTGTACTTTGCCAGCTCGTCCAGCTTGGGGTTGCCGCCCGGGGTGTCGGCCAGCAGAATTTCCCGCAGTGCGTCCTCAAACTGCGCGGTGCGGCACTTGCAGACGGTGCAGAACAGCGCTGTCTCCACGGCATCCGCCGTGTACGCTGCCAGCTTGTAATCACAGAACCGCTGCTTGCGGGTCTGCTCGCCGACGACCTTGGCGTATTTCTGCAAGACGGCCTTGCCCTCGGCCCCAATGCCCAGATCGGAGCACAGCAGCGAGATCGGGTCGGCGTGGAACTGCTTGGAGTACAAAATCGTATCCTCCAAGTGGTTCTGCTCCACGGGGGGCTTGGGGAACGGCGCATAGATCAGGTAGTTGCTCTGCGAGTCCTCGCGTTCCAGCAAAATCTTGGTTCTGAACTGGTTGGTAGGCGTCAGATGCCAGATTTTTGCATTTTGCAGCGGCATAGCGTCCACATCATCGGCAAAATAGCCGTTGTCATCGTACCAGAACACCAGCCTGCGCCCCTCGGACGCAAACTCGGTGTTCAGCTTATCCACGATTTGATTATATTTCAGTTCAGACATAGATTTTTCCTCTTACTGTGTGTATTTTCAGGCGCAGATTTGTCCTTCCTTGCAGCACTCGTAAATATATTCCCGCAACTGATAGTAAACGTCCGTGTTGTAGTTGCAAAGCACGGCATCGATTCATGAGGTATAAACTTCCACAAGGCGGTCAACCACATGGTCGTAGTCGTCATCGCAGACATCCTCGATCAGACTGCAAGTGTAGAACAGGTCATTGTTGTTTTTCATAGTTTCTCTCAAATCTTCGCCAGAATTGCCTGCTTCTTGCCGTCGGCGCCGGTTTGGACTTTGTCGTAGTTGACCTTTACGCCGTCGTCGAGGTCGATGGGGATGCGGGCGAGGGCGATGTGGCCGAGGCGGTCGTCGTAGTCTTTGCATTCTTTTAACTGCTTGACGAGCTTTTCCTTGCGCTTGGTGGCTTGGGCGACCTCGCGGCTGGCGCCGTTGGTGATGGCATCGTCCATGCGGGCAATCTCGCTCTCGTAGACCTGCTCCATTTTGTACAGGTAGTCGGCGCGGACAAGACCGGAGGTGTCGGCGTTGTAGCGGTGCATATAGATCAGCGCCTTGAAGCCGTTCTGCTTGCCGCTGTCGTACAGCCAGTAGATGGGGCGTTTCTGGTAGATTTTGACATGGTCGGTGTAGAAGCCGTTTAAGAAATAATTGCGGATGACGGCGCGGGGGCTGGTGCCCTTAACGCCAAGTGCCTTGGCGATGAAAGCAAGGTTATCTTCCAGGGTATCGGTACCGTACACGACTTTTACAAACTCCACAAAGCGGCCAACAATATCATCGGTGAAGTATTCTTCGTCGGTGATGGGCAGCACGTTGTCTGCGTCCGGGATAAAGGTTGTATATTTGCTGTCATCCCACTTACCGCCAGCATAGGCAAGGCCGTCCACATCCAGAGAGTAGCGGCCAAACATACAGCCAACCGCATAAGAAAGCAGGCTTTTGATTTCCCGCGTCAGGTCTGCGCGGCGGACGGTGACGTCCCGATCCTCGACTTCTGGGGTCAGCTCGTCCTGCAAGCCGTAGATGTCGATGAAAATGCGGTTGAGTTCTTCTTCGTTATGCTTGAGTTGCTGGAAACGCTGCTCACATTCGGCCTCCCAAGCGGCGTATTTATCTGCAATCAGTCTGCCCATAAATGCACTTCCTTATATTACCATTTAATTTGAATGGTATGCGTGTCAATCTCTATACACTCAATATCCATCCAATCCTTCATTCCCATAATACCATTATGCCATTTTTTCAAATCTTCTTTGGCCTTTTTTCCGGATAGTTGGTCCCACATAATGGTAAGGCCTTTACAATCCGTATTTTCCTGAATGGAAATTTTATGCAAAATTTCGTATGCCTGCATAGAGGTAAAGCGTTTTGTTGGCTCTATTGTATCCAGCAGACAAAGCATAAACTGCAAAGGATATTCATATATACTCAATTTGTTTTCCGGGTGTTCCTGCCACAGTAACGGTGTCAGGCCATAAGCCTTATAGATTTCTGCATTTTCGGGGCCTGCCATCCAAAGATTATGGCAGATAACTGCGTCTGCAGCATATGCAGCGAACATGATTAAATCCGTATTCCAAGTCAGTCCCCATGCCTTGCCGTTGCCCTGCGTATCGAATTTTACGTCCTCGGTTTTTTCCAAAAAGTTTTTAACAAAGTGGTCAAAAAACAAATATCCCGCAAGAATGCCATGCTCACAAATGCCTGCACTGGCGCGATAGTAAAAATAGTTTTTGATTAAATCTTGCGAAAAGCGAATGGGTACATTGGAAGTATGATACGGATAATCCTCATACAGAGAATACTGTACATTGTTGTTGCCAAGGTGAAAATCAAGGGAGCGGCGGCGTTCCGTGTCATTCGGCAGTATAGTTCCCAATTCCACACAGCTGGCATAATCGTGAAACATGGAGGGAAGATACCATGTATATAACAAATCATGGCCATGATCATGCCATGAATCATAGTTAGGGAGAAAGCTGGACAATACTCTATTCAATTCGTTCTCAAAGCAAGGCATAAGAGCTTTGCCGAGCAAATAGAGCGATGCTGAATGAACATGCTTGCCGTTTTCTATATACTGATTATACAAATCACCACGGAGTAGCCCCAACTTTTGCCCTTCTATATAGTGATTGTGCAGAAAATTTCTGCAAGCCTCCGTTTCGTTGCGCGTAATGTCAGCAGGAAAAAGCCTCTCTACATTATATCGGAGATGATAATAAGATTCGGGATTTTCTTTATATAAATCCATCAATATCATAACTATACCTCACACCAACGGATGCTTTTTGAAGTCCCACGAGGTTTCAAAGGAGTCCCAGTCGGATTGTGCTAATTGTATACACTCATCCACATTGTACTCAATGTCTTGTATGTGACCTTCTGAAAGTATTAACGGCAATGTTCCTATTGTACCAGGCTGAGTATTAAGCGTTGGTTGCAATTTGAGAAGTGACTTTGAAACGATAGAATTTAACATTCCCTGTATATACTTAAGGTGTTTTACAGCAAACAAACATGAACCACCGTTATCAAATAGATACCCATATGTAAAATAGCGAAAACTGCTATTACCGGAAGTTACGGTAGACCATGTAATACCTTCTTCAAAATATTTATCTTTATTTCGTAAATTTGAACCATTGTATGCCCGTAGAGCGCTACCGTTGTTTTCCCAATTCAGAACGTATTCGTTATTTCCATACCATTTTCTATAATTGCCACCTTTATTGTATGGAAACCACTTATAAGTTTCGAATGTGCGGACAGTACATCTATCACCACTTGGAATATAGACTTTTTCATTATCAATTTCATGCCATAAACGAAGAAACTTGTTATTATCGCCTGTGTCGATTCCTTTGCATGGTTTAGCATAATCATAAATAGGTCTGTTACTATAACAGTTCATCACGGCATCGCTCACCCAATACGCCACCGGGCTGCCCGGAATTTTGGAGAAGTTGTCCGTGCTTACTTGTGCAAAGCGATTGCCAGACACTGGGAATTGTTTCGGCACGTCGTTTTCAATGTCCTGTAATTTAATCTGATTATAAGTGCCCTTATATCCATGTACCGCTACATTCTGGAACACGGTTACAGCGGTACCAAACGCAATGCCCATAACCATGTTTTCCATGTGCATTAAATTGGTAATTGTTTTTGTCTGCAAAGCATTGACACGCATCTTTTCAAAGCTGGAGAGGAACATCCAACTCTGCATTGTAACCATACAGTTGAAGCCTGCACGCTTTACCATCTCGTTTCCGTGCTCAATAAATACTGCAAACAAATCGCTCTTGCTGTCCGGGTAATACTTCTTTATATAGTCGCTCAGCTTTGCGTTCATGCCACTGCTGCCCATATACGGCGGGTTCGTCACAACCACATCGTACTTCTGCACCAGCATCCGGGCTTGGTCGATCAGCGGGCACATCACATCCAAAAGCTGATAGGTCAGCCCCTGCACGCCAAGGCTGCCGTACCCGGCCATTCTGTCAGCCTCCTGCAAGCGGGCTTCCAGTTTGTCCAGCTCTTCCAGCGTGACTTTCGGCTGCAAAATGCTGCCGTACTCCTTGGCGTTCCGGAAGGTATCCCACAGCGTCCGGGCCGTGGGTTCCTCCGGGCCGCAGTAGCCAAATGCCGTCTGGGGCAGTTCTCCGCTCTCCTGTATCGCATAAACGTGCGGGTTCAGATGCCGCCGCAGGAAGCGGCTGTCGTACTGGCAGCCCTTCATCATCACGACAAAATAGGCCATCTGCGCGGCGCGGTCATCAATGTCCAGACCGTAGAGGTTATGCTCCACAATGCTGGCGGCGGCGTCACGGTCGGTATAGCCCGCGCTGCGGTAAATCTGCATCAGCACATCAAACAGATACGCCAGAATATGCCCGCTGCCCATGCAGGGGTCGATGCACTTGATATCCTCCGGCGTCAGGGCGGCGTAGCCCTTGCGCAGCTCGGCCAGCTGCTGCGCTACCTGCGGCTCCTGCGGGGCTTCGTCAAGATAATACTTCCACTCGGATTTGTCAAAATCCGGGTGACCCTCGCTCCACAAACGGCCAAGGCTGTTTTCGACCATGTACCGCACGATCCAGTCCGGCGTAAACAGCTGGGTGGCGGCGGGGATGTTCTCGGCGCTAATCTTGATGTTCTTTTTCAGGTTGGCGAACACCTGCTCTTTCGGCTCGGTGTTGTAATACTGGTACAGCCAGCCCACAATCTGCACAGCGTCCTGCCAGTCGGATTCCGGGATGTCGTTTATCAGATGGCAGACCACGCCGTCCTTATCCGTGAAGGAGAGCGCCAGCAGCAGCGGCATATAGTCGTCCACCTGCTCAAACAGGCGGGGCAGGCCGTCGCCCAGCGCGGCACACTGCTTTAAGAACAGCAGACGGAACGCCTCGTCCAGCTTGTTGTCGTTTTTGAGGGTCACGATCTGCTGCTGTTCTGCCGGGGTGTAGTCCAGCACTGCGTCAAACGGGCTGGTGACGATCTGCGGCTCGGCGCGTCCGTCCGCGCTGGACAAAACCCGCGTGCGGCTGGGCAGCAGGTCGTTGACCTCCATATACCGCACCGCAATCAGCCGGTTGAACCATGTGTAGGCGACCTTATCCACCACGGTCTGGTACGCCGCCGTGTAGCTGCCCTGTTTGGCGGTCTCCTTATTCAGCTCCGCCACAAAGCGCTGCCGCTGGGTGACGGCGTCACCCTCGATGCGGTAGGGCTGCGGCAGACCAACGTCAAAGAACTGCACGCTCTCATTGGACTGTGGCAGCGGCTCGGCAACAGCGGTTTCCGTCACGCCAACCAGCCCGGCGCGGTATTTGGTATCGGCAATCAGCTTATTGCGCGCCCATACAGCAAACTTTTTGATTGCGGGTTTGTCCATAGTATACATCTCCTATGTTTTAGGATTGACTTTGTAGGGTGGGGCGGGCGGATGCGAGCATCCGCCCCTACGGTTGGATTAGTTCTAAGTTATACGCAAGTTGATTCCAAGTTAGTTCCAAGTTAGTTCCAAGTTAGTTCCAAGTTTGGCATAGTGTTAGCTTTGCGTCATAATACATCAGTTGTTAATATGCCACCTTGCAGCGCTCGTTTTTCCATCACAATGCACCTTGTCATTGTCTTTGAGTTCTTTCATCAATGCTTTTATCTGATTGCGACTAAGGCTTGGCAAAACTTGCTGCAATTCTTTGAACGGAGTTCCAACAGCATTGTTTTGACGTATATGTTTCAGCAGCAGCTCCTTGTTAGTATCACGATCCAAACCGACACGCCGTGTATGGATGCCGGATTTACCCGTGGCTGCATAAAGACTTCTTGCAAGAATATATTTCTTGCGTCCAATATGCTCAACAATACCCATGCCTGTCAATCTATCCAAGCGGGATTGCATTTTTGGCGTGAGTGTACGCTCGTGGTACAGCGCGTCAATGGTCAGGAAATCCTCGGTGGACAGAAGTTCGCCACAGTTTTCACTGATTCGGTTGATAACAGAAAGCATTGCTTTATCAAGAATCAGTCCGTTCAGCGTGACAATCACAAAAAAATCGTCCGTTCCTGTAAAATCGGGAAGGGGTTTTGCCTCCTGCACACTCAACTCGAACATCAGATTCATGCCTTGTCCGGAGCGCTCCACCATACCGCATAGGGCAAAAATTTCAGCGATGCAACGATTGCGCGGCAGCTGGCGATCCAGTACATTATCAAGTGTTATGCCAAACGGGAAACCTCCGGGGCTTTCCACAACCAGTCTATCACGGTACTGGCGCACAAATATACTGCTGCCATACTGATAATTGCGGTGGCTTACTGCATTCAGGATTGCTTCGCGCACGACACGTTCATTGAAGGTAAAAATGTCAAATATAAAGAAACCTTCCTGATAATGCTGTTTATCATTCCGTAAGTTGACAAGCTCCCAAATGCGGTCATAACAGGCAAAGAATCCGACACGAAACTCTTCTCTCTGGTTTGCGGGGCCGGACGCTTCGGATGAGCGGTATTCAAAAATGATTTCTGCCTGCGGCAAAAACTTTGTGAGCGCCGCTCTTTTTCCGAACAGAACCAGTGCGGCATAGGTTAAGCCCTCGTCCGTAATTGCGCCGCAATCGTGGAGAAGCTGCTCTTTGGAAAGTGTCGCAAGCTGCTTTTTCTTGCTCTTTGCAATCCACATTGCTCGGAAGTTTTCAATGGCGGATTCGTCTAAGTCGTCCACCGTTGCACCTGTGCAGATTGTTGCGGAGAAATCGCCGCCTGTTTCTTCGTAGATATTGCGGCGCATATCCTCCGGCATGGGCTTTAGTTCATCCGCCTCGTAAATCCACGCCACACCACCATATTGTACCGGCAAACCAATCGGACGACTCTTTACATCAAATACAAGAACCCTTTTCCCATCATAGGTGAAAAGTCGGAAATCGATGTTGATTTTCAGTTTTTCAATCAAACCCATGCGTGTGCGCTCTGGCTGGTCGAAGGCGGCACTGCCGACCACTTTACGGGGTCTTTTATCCGTGATGCCAAATACCAATGCGCCACCACCATTGTTTGCCAAAGCGCAGCAACACTTTGCTGCTTCACCAAAATCAAAACGATTTTTTGCTTCCTTAAATTGGACGTGTTCGCCCTCTTTGGCCTCTAAAAGTTCTTGAACACTTTCAAAATAGGTCATAAGATTTCTCCTTAGTTTAGAACTCCACGTTCACAATCGTGTCGGGGTCAAGTTCGGATTCAAGGCGGCGGCGCAGGGCAGCGAGGTAGGCGTCAATGTCGGCGTCGCTCTCGATGCGCCAGCTGGTGGTCTGGGTCAGGGATTTGATGGCGAGGTTCTTGCGGCGCTTGGGCTGCGGTTTGGGCGGCAGCGGGATGACGGGGTCATCACCACCAGTCGGCGGGGTCGGGGGCGTCGGCGGGGTGGCGAGTTCGGCATCCCGCTTATCCATCTCGTTCAGCAGGCGGATGCGCACAGCATCGGCTTGGTCTGCATAGCTGCGCAGGGTGGTAATATTATTGCAGGTTTCCGTCTTTTTCTTCAACTCGTCAAACTGCGCGGCGTAGGCGTTGCCGTACTGCGCCTTGTAGGGCTTTTCGTCCAGCACTTCCAGCACGCGGGCGCGGTCCGCTGCAACTGTGGAAAGCACCGGCTTGGTGGCTGCTTCCAGCACTTCAACATAGGCTTCGTTGTACTGGTCCAACAGGGCGGGCAGCTTCTGAATTTGCTGGTACGGCTTGGCAGCGCGGAGGATGGCGTAAATCTCTTTGACCGTGTTTTCGACTTTGTCGTTGACGATAAAGCTCTTGCTGTCCTCATAAATGCGCATCAGATCCAGCGCTTTATCAAAGATTTCTTTTTGCACACCGGCAAAGAACGCCTTGACGGGGTCGTAATCCTCGGCAAAATCGAGGAAGTCGTCCTGCCGCTGGTACATCTGCTTGTAGAACTCCATCGGGTCGTTCCACTGTGCCACGGGGCGCAGCAGCGCAAGGCCGCTGTCGATGACTGCCTTGCCGGGGTAGGGCTTGACGTAATCGTACTGCTTGCGGTTGGCCAGCGTGGCGGCAAGGTCGGCGCAGGCTTTGCGGCAGGCGCGCATCAGGCCGTCCTCGTCCTCGGTGGGGGCGTTGTTGCCGAACAGCTCACGCATGATTTCGCGCACCATGCGCACCCATTCAGGCTTCGGGTGCTCCTTGCGGCTCGTCAACAGCTTGTCGAGGAACTCGCGCTTGGTGATATAGCGGGCGATCTCGTCGCCGTTGGCGGCGCTCAGGGTCAGCACTGCGCCGTTCAGCGTCAGGCTGATCTGCCCCTTTTTGAACAGGTGGGCGACGATCCACTCCACGTCATCATCCACAAAGCCGTAGGGCGCTTTGGTGAAGCGGTCTTTTAGCGACTTCATGGAGGTGTTGGCGTGCAGGGCGGAGTTGTTGTCAATGTAGGCCAGCACATCGTCCTGCGCGGGGGCGTTCGGCTCGGCGGAGGTGACGGCGTTCAGGCTCATCTGGTGGTTGGGGCGGAACTCCTTGACGACATCGTCCTCATTAAAGGCGGTATCGATGTAGGTCAGCTTGTGGTAGACCGTGTCCACAAGGCGGGCGAGGGCTTCGCCGATGCGCCCCTGCACGTCCTTGGCGGACAGCTGGGCAATATCGCCGTTGACGTAGATTGTGGCGGATTTCAGCGCATCGACCAAGTAGATTTTGGCGTTGCTCAGGCGGGTGCGCATCTCCTTGGTCTTATTCTCGCAGATGGCCTCGTAGCGCTCGATTTGGGAAGCCGCGTTGGTGCGCAGATACTTCTCGATCTTCATTGCCTGACTGATCTCGTTGAGGAACTCGCGGTCATCGGGCAAGACAACGAGCACTTCCCTGCCCTGCCCGGACATCAGGCGCAGGCGCTGCTCATCGGTGCCATCGCTGTAATAGGGGGTCAGCACGCGGACGCCGATGTCATAATTCTGGTTGACCTTGAACGGCTGGTCGTCCACCTGCTGGTTGTAACTGAACGTATAGCGGCCATTGAACTTGGGGTACTTGTATTTGGATTCGGTCAGGATTTGGGTGTAGATCATGTCCGCCGTGCGGTGGATGATGTCGGTCATTTCCACGTTCTGGCGGTTGATGTCGCGGCCAATTTCCTGCTCTTCCTCGGTCAGGAATACGTAGACATCACCGTTTTTCTGCACAAGCGTTTCGTGGATCAGCACGTCCAGCGCGTCCTGCACCTTCTGGGTCAGGGCAAGGCGATCCTCGTCCATGTCGGAGATGAGCAGCGTCGTCAGGTTGGTGACGGTGGCTTTCTGGAACTCCTTGACATATTTGACGAGGAACAGGGCTTTCAGCACGCTGACGGCAAAGCAGTCGTCGCCGCCGTCCGGGTTGATGTTCTTGTTGTCCAGCGCCTGCATGATGACGCGGCGGTGGGCGGCATCGAGAAATTCATCCAGCGCGTCATAGAACAGGCTGAACGGCACGAGTGCGCCGTCAGACTTGTTTTGCAGCGCTTCGGCGGACTCCTTGAACAGCGCCAGCATCGAGCGCTCGCCCTCAGACAGATGCTTGCCGGACGCGCCGTACTGGCGGATGGAGGTCAGCACGCTGCCCAGCAGCTTGAACTGGTAGGGGATGAACGGGTAGACATCCACGAAGTCGCGGGTGTCATCGTAGAGCTTCATCTCCGGCAGATCTTCAAATTTCAGCTTGTTCTTCAGGGGCGTGGCTTTCTGCTCATACAGCACACGCAGGGTCTGGTCGGCGGTGTCGGTCTTGGCAAGGATACGCTTTTTGATGACCTCGTCCACGTTGGCGCTGGACAGCGACAGGCGGGTGTCGAACCGACCCTGAATCTTGGAGAAGTCGTTGCCCTTGACCTGTGTGATGGAATCCACATCCTGCTGGCTGGTGACGATGACCCACGCCTTGCCCTTGCACTCCTTGCCCAGTTCCTCGCGGATGGTTTGCAGGTTGAGCATCAGGCGGGAATCGTCGCCGATGTACTGGCCGACCTCGTCCACGAGGAAGCAGACGTGATGATTGTGACCCTTTTTCTCGATGTACTCGCGCACCATGCGGGCGAAGTTTTCGATGCTGATCTGGTAAGGCTCGGCGGCCTTTTCGCACCAGTTGCGGGCGGCGGGTTCGCTCATGTAGTCCATATCCACCAGAACATCCACGATGTCATCTTGGATGAAATCGAACTTGCGGCGGGAATCCTCCCAGCTTTTGCCGGTGGCGGCGGCGAACTCCTGTTTGAACTCATTGTAGCGGCCATCCTCGGACAGCTGGCGTTCGAGGTCGGCCACATAGGGCATCGAGCCGTAGAAGCCCTGCATCTCGTTGAACACCTTTAGGAAAACCGTAACGATGGCATCCTTGGACTGCTTGCCAGTCTGCTCGCTCTTGGAGTCGATGTTGAACAGGACAACGTCAGTGGGAGTGTCGGCAGCCAGCTTCATGTCTGCCAGCACCATGGCATCCTCAATCTTATGATCGTCAATGAAATAATCCACGGCGCGCTTGCCGCCGATGAGCTTTTGCCCGTCCAGCAGGTAGGAGAGGATTTTCAGGAAGTGCGATTTACCACTGCCGAAGAAGCCGGAGATCCAGACGCCGGTTTTGGTGGTCTCGCCCACGATGCCCTTTTTGTAGTTGTCGAAGAATTCGCGGAAGTGCTTGGACAGTTCGCGGGTGACAACGTATTCTTCCAGTTCCTGCTTGGCGTTGCTGTCCTCGCCTTCGCCGACAACGATAACGCCCTTGATGTCACGGTCAATAGGCTTTTTGAACATATCTTTGATTAACACGGGAACTTCCTCCTTACGGTTTTACAAGTCGAAACGCGCGGTAGTAGTTGTCATCTTTCAGTTCATCAAATAGGATCAGGGATTGTTCATCATACGTGCCGGGGAAGAACAGCACCACCGGCACGCGGCCAAAGGATTGGCTGAGATTGTTCAGTACCTTGTGGGAGCGCAGCAGCGGATAGCACTTGCCGATGCCGGTCAGGAACACGATGGCGTTTTCCGGGGTGTTTTCCTCGATATGGCGGACGATCAGGCTGTCGTCATCGTTGACGCAGAGCAGGTTGCCCACGGCTTTGACGATGCGGTCAATGCCGCGGCGATCCTCAAAACGGTAGCACTGGTCGAGGAAGCCTTCTTTCTCCAGCGTGTCGATGATGTAGTCGTATAAATCAAAGACGACGAGTTTGAAATCGTCGTTACCTGTGGCATTCTTTTGCTGCATCCGTTCGATGCGGGCGCGGACTTCCAGCTCTTTTTCAGGTGGGTAGTCAAACACCCAGTAGTTGACCTCGTTAGCGCGGCCACGGTTCTTACGGAAAATCGGTTTGCGAATTTCCAGCTCCATGGCATCGAGGCGTTCTTCAAATGTCATATCAGTTTTCCCCCGTCAGCGCGGCATACATAGGCTGCAAGCCGTTGTCTTTCATCCAGTATTCTAGTTCACGGTCAATGATGGGCTTAGCGTAGCGGCGCTCGGTTTTGCCGTGGTCGGTGAGCCCGGCTTCATACAGCAGATTTTTGTAATAGCTGCCAAGGCGCTTGAGCGTGTAGTCCGTCCACTCGGCCACTTTTTCATCCTGCGACTGCTTATCCTTGAAGAAAAGGCGGATGTCGGCATCCGAAAAAGCGTTGACACCAAGCTGGACTTTCTCGCGGATGACCTCATAGCAGAAATCGAAAAAGAGTGTGTCGTTGCCCATGCAACCCAGCAGACAAAACAGCTTTTGCGTGGCCGGGTCGCCAAAGACGAACATCGGCAGGAAACTGTCCGGCAGCGTTTGCATCCGGGCCTCCACCGTGTTGCAGGTCATCTCGGCGCGGGCCGGCGAAGCGGCAGAAAAGAGGTTTTCCTCACGACTGCGGGTGCGGAGTCCCTCCCACGTTACGCCCTGATCGCGCAGGATGGCGGCTTTTTTGAATTCCAAAAACCAGAACGGGTGCTTGACGCCACCTGCACTGTATTCTTTACGCACCATGGGTGGTCTCTCCTTTGTCATCCGGGATGATTTCCATAATGTCACCCACATCAGCGTCAAGTGCAAAGCAGATGCGCGCCAGCACATCCGTGGTAACATTATCGCCGTGGGTGAGCTTATTCATTGTATAGTGGCTGACCTGTGCAGCCTTTTCCAAATCGCGCTTTTTCATGTCGTGATCAATCAACAGTTTCCATAGTTTTTTATAACTCACAGCCATAGATTGGTCCTCCCTGTTGTGCAAGCTAGTATTGTACCGAGTATACCACATTCTTTCTGGGAATTAAACACAAATGTTTTCTTTCGCTAACATTATGTTTGGGTTATTTCAGGTGTTCTCTTCATGAGTTTCATCCACAGGTCAACAAGCATATCGACTATACGTTGATTCTCTTTGCGGTTCAAAATCGTTGCTTTCTCTTTCGTCAATCTGCACAACAAGCCAATGAATATTTCTACGTGTTGAACACTGTTAAACAATCGCTTTGATTCATGTAAAAATTCATTTCCGTACTTTTATTCTACATCTAAGCCTATACCATAATTGGTACTTCTTCAGCTTTCAATGAAAATTCATCAGCTTATCTAAATTGGATTCGGTGTAATTGTGCATTATGAACATCTTCTTTACAAAAAAGAATAGGGCTGTCATTCGACAGCCCTATAAATGCTCTATTATCGTGAAGAGGCATACCACCTGTTAGATGCACTCCTGAAATTGTACAACGCATAAGGAAACGATTCTCCGGGGCAGCACTTGCCTCGGAGATTTTTATGTTCTTATACAATTTAACGATTGCCATACCTTTTAACGATTTACTACACATTTTAATGATACCCCTGTACCTTTTAACGATGACCCACTAATCGTTAAAAGGTGGTGCATTTTCCCGTTCAAATTTGCCATTGCCTGCTGCTTCTTTTCCTTGGTGGCTTCGGCGTAAATGTTCATTGTGGTGGTGATGTCTGCGTGTCCTATGATGTCCTGAATGACTTTTAGGTTCGTTTCATTCCACGCCCTCGAACTTGTAGTTCACGGGCTGGTTGCTCCGCAGCAGATAATCTTTGAACTTGGGTTTGTCGCGTCCGAAACTGGTCAGCGGCAGCCCCGCCGCAATGCGCACCGAGCATTCGGGCGGCAAGCCGCGCTGCCGGATTTCTTTTGCAATCGCTGCCAGCGTCAGCAGGTAGTAGTTGTCGTTTATGGTCTTGTCCCGCTGGATAGGCTGCCGCCCGGAGCCACAAACAAAAAAGCACCCGCCAAACTCTAAGAGTCCTTGGCGGGTGTAGGGTTCGTGTTCTCCGTAGCTTGTCAGCCCTGCGGGAAACGAGCAGTGTGCTGTTTTGATAGCATAATAGCCGTGGTCGATACCGATAATGATGCTCATAGTGGAAATCCTCCTTATTATAATAGGTATAAAATGGAAAACCTGAAAACAAACTGAAAACTGCCAGAGAATTTGCCCTCAAACAGGGGAGATAGGGCTTTTCCCAGCCATCAATCCGCTCCTAATTATTAACAAATTATAAACTTTCGCTTTTTTCTTTAAAAAACGCAAAAATCCCGGCTATCGGTGTGGAAAACCGACAGCCGGGATTGAAAACTTTTTGAAAACAACCGAATCTTTTTGAGATTTATCTACAAATGTGCTCATTTTTTCCACAATGCGGGCGCACCGCTGTGGAAAAACAGCAACAAAAAAGCCCAACCGCCATGAAACGGTTGGACAACCTTGTAAAATACGACCTTGAAAACAGGACGTCGAAATTGCCATTTTTTGGCGTTACAACAAAGAAAAAAGGCTGTGACAACATTTTTGTCACAGCCTGATGGTTGCGGAGACAGGACTTGAACCTGCGACCTCCGGGTTATGAGAAATTCAAAGTTTATGCGTTGGGATGTTATTTTGTTGGGTTTGGTGGTATTGCGTACCATGGCTCAAAATGGTTTTTGTCCCATGTGTACAAAGGGGTACTACATAGTGCCAACCCGTCCCAAGCCCTTTTGGGGGCAGTTTTGGGGGCAAATTCGTGAGACGGATTCTGACTCACACCGCTCAAATAAATGCGCAGCTTTGGTCTCATTGCAAAATTAGTGGAATACTAACATCACGGGGTTCTCACACAGGAAAAGCCCAAAGAATCAGTATATAAGTTTTACTCTCCGGCAAGAAGTTGTACGCAAACCAACTCTACACCATCCCCGCACACCGCCCCTCTCGCCGCGAGAAACGCCCCTGTTTGGGCGCATTCGCGGTGCATCGGCGCCAGTACCCGCTCAGTCAAATGCAGCCCTAAAATCCCCGCTCTCCGGGGATTTTTTATTTTACCACAAAGGCTTTTACCTAGACTGGATTTTCCTGTACAGGTAAATCCTGCACAAATAAATAACTAAATAAATAAATTACTCAGATACGATCGTATCTCATCCGT
>OGPB01000611.1_pt1 | contig 23243 bp, 26 predicted proteins | sample 1552821 | NCBI WGS metagenome assembly OGPB01 (sample SAMEA2580192, study PRJEB22360) | human gut metagenome | biome: human gut; feature: human-associated habitat; material: faeces | place: Denmark | collected 2008/2010 | reverse complement strand
AAAATAAGGAAAATGCATGCAACTGCCTAAACCCGAAAAAAATACATGACTAAACACGAAACACCGACTTGACGAAATACAGGTTAAGTCGAGCTTTTGCTTCGCTGAGCAGTCTCAGTGAGGCAAATCCTCGGGCGGACCGAGGCATTGCTCTACTAAAAGGCCGCTTAGCGAGGCTTTTCCTCTACTAACTCTCTGAGTTGCTTCGCTGACGACGATTCAGCGGGGTATTCCCTTGACCTATCCGTGTTTTTGCTCTGCAAAGTAGTTCTGAGCGGCGGATCGATACTCACACAGATGTGTACGGTGTGCTGTCAGCGTCTTTGTAGTTTCGCCGGTCAGTTGCTTGGTAATCCAGGATAAATCAGTCATGGTTCCTCACTTCCATGTGAGGCAGTACACTTGGGTACTGCCTCTATTGAGTGCATTGATAAAGGTCAGTCCTGCAAGCGCTACCAACACTTGCGGGGCATTTAAGTTTTGATACAACCGAGAGGAAACCGGGGCTGAAACCCCGGCGCGATAGCGTGTTATCCGACGTTCGGCGTCAGCACTTCCATGCCATCAATCAGGACAATCGCCCTAGGGTAATCGTCTATGATTAGCAGGGTATGGTATTCGCCGCAGCAATCGCAGCGCCATACGGTGCCGAGACCATATATCATGGTTAATATCCTCTCGGTTGTAGGATGACCCGCACGTTTGTGTGGGCCAAGTTCCGTAGGGAACACGAAAGCCGCAAGTGCTGTGAACGCTTGCGGCTTTCGCTTTATGTCCCGAACGGAACAACCGAGGGGTCAAACGACCCAGTGCCTAGACTATGGGGTAAACCCAGTGAGCTAGGCTGACTGCATACAACGCCTACAGTCAGGCGAAGAATTGAATTGATTAGGGCGCACACCTAGCTTTCACTAGTGTTTTCTTTCGGCTCTTTCGGAGTCTCTAACAGTTTGCGAGGATTACTCACGCGCAACACGTCGCATATCTCGATGGCCTTATCAAGACTCACGCCGCCGATAGGCCGCGCGCCTGTCTCGATAGCGGCTATACGCTCACGCTTATAGCCAAGCTTATCGGCTAGCTGTTGTTGCGTCAGCCCTCGCTTTAACCTTAGTTCCCTTAGACTCATTACCCACCTCGCTTATGCTCAGTGGGCCCGATTATACCTATCGTTGAAACATATGTAGAGTGAGGGGCATAAATCGAAAGGCGTCAATGATGAACGGAACATTCGAGCAGTTAAGAGCAGCCGTGTATGGCCAAGCAGTCGGTGATGCCTTGGGCGTGCCTTATGAATTCATGCCGAGAGATACCTTCCGATGCGAAGGTATGACGGGATACGGTACGCATAACCAGCCGATTGGCACATGGTCGGACGATACCAGCATGATGCTCGCCACATTGGACTCGCTGATCGCCAATGAATGGCAAGTCAATACTGAAGATATGCGAGAGCGATATCTGGCATGGCTGAGTAATGGCGAATACGCGATTGACGGACGAGTCTTCGATTGCGGGCGAACGGTCTCCATCGCGTTGCAGCAGCGTGTGGGCTTAAGCGGTGAACGAGACAATGGCAACGGCTCACTGATGCGGATCATGCCGTTGGCGTTTGCGGATGCTTCCGCGGATGACGTACGTGCCGCATCTGCAATCACGCACGCCCATGCAATCTCGATGGATGCCTGTTCGAGCATGGTGGATGTGTTGCGCGACGGACTCATCAAAGGCATATGGCCGCAAGAGCTGGATGATGAACCGTTACGCGGTATGCCGCGTGATGAAGTTGGTTCGAGCGGCTTCGTCAAAGACACGTATGAGGCGGCGCTCTGGTGCCTCGCGAATACCGATGATTATGCGAGTTGTGTGCTCGCCGCCGTCAACTTGGGTGACGATACAGACACGACCGCCGCCGTCGCCGGATACCTAGCCGGCATCAAATATGGATTCGATGCCATTCCCGCTCAGTGGCTGGCGGTATTGCGCGGACGTGAGCTTATTGAGGATGTAATTGGACGGACGGAGTCGGCGTGGCATTAAGGCGCTCGCGGTGAGTAGCAACCTACTGTTTCTGTATGCGATGAAGATAGCCAGTACACCACCATCAACAGTGAGGACTCCCTGCCTACTGTTCTCCACGATCACGCCCAAGCAGTGGACGCTCCCATGTCTCGTTCCGCTGAACATTGCCGAGAACTCCCTTCTTCTGGATGTGCATCATCGAATCCCACTTGCTCGACGCCCAGACTGCTTTGGACGGGGATACGCCGCTAGTGGGGGACAGAGATTGAGACGCATCCGGGTTCGAATAGTGTGAGGGATTTGGCTTTGCCAACGGTTGTTGGACACATTCCATACGGTGGTGCCTGTGTTGTTCGCAAAAGTATGTCTATCTAATCGTTAATCGAGGATGACGATATGTCCCGGATTCAATTTGTAAGCGCAACGCTTGTGTTCGGGCTGGCTGCCTTTGATTGTAGCTTGGCGATCTCCTCGTCCCATACCTCGTTGGGCGTTTTGTAGCCGAGGAGCTTCATGGGGGTGTCGTTGATCTCACCGACGATCGCGTCGAGGTCCTCCTGGGCCAAGTCCTCGAACCCGGTTCCTTTGGGCAGATAGCGGCGGATCCTGCCGTTCCTGTTCTCGTTGCTGCCACGCTGCCAGGAACTGTACGGGTCGGCGAAGTACGTGAGCATGCCCAGCGCCTCGTCCACCAGCATGTGCAGGGACGCCTCCGTGCCGTTGTCCCACGTGCGGTCGACGCGCGCGGCCGGCGGGATGTCCTTGAAGATCTCGTATTCGGCCCTGGCCGTGGCGGACGCGCTCTTGTCGTCGACGAGCCGGGCGAACAGCCTGCGGCTCCTGCGCTCCACCTGCGTGTTCATGCAGCGCCTCGACGGCGCGGCGCCGACCACCGTGTCCGACTCGAAATGGCCGAACCCCTTCCTGGATCCGACCGCCTCGGGCCGGTCCGCGATGGGCACGCGCATCGGGATGCGCGGCCCTTTCGCCTTCCTGCCCTTTTTCCTCGTCCGGCGTTTCCTGCCGCGCGCCAGATACTGGCGCAGGTCCAGCGCCCGCTGCGGCTTGGCGTAGATCCACTGGCAGAGGCACTCGTGGCTGATCCGCATCGACGGGTCGCCGGCGTACTGGGCCTTCAACCGTCCCTCGATCAGTTCCGGGCTCCACCCCCTGCGCAGCGAGTCCAGCACCCAGGCGCGAAGCCGGTCCGAGTCCATGCGACGCGGCTTGCGGGATCCGCGCCGGCGCAGGTCCGCCTTCCTCTGCGCGGCCAGCGCCGAATAGAACGGACCCGAGGTCCATGCCCCGGTCTTCAGCCGTTTCGGCCGGTAGGGACGGTACGACCCGTTCTCGTTGGACGCGAACCACAGGCCGCGCCTCAGCTCGCGTGACACCGTGGACTTGTCCCGACCGATCCTCTCCGCGGTCCGCCGAATGCTCAGATGCTGTTCGCAATGCAGCTTCTCGATCAGGATCCTCTCCTCGGACGACAGGTGCGAATACTGTTGACCAATGAGTGCAACACCTTCTTAAGTTAGAAACTTCGAACACTTCCAACCCTAGACAAGGTGTTGCACTTCTATTTAGAACCCGGGATGGTGAGTATTTCTGCCGCTATAATGTAGGATTATTAACAGGTTACGGCTGAAGAACTGATTACAGTATTAGAACTTTTTTCTGATATATGTGTATATGTGGTTGGCGTAGATGTGGCATATACGAGGGGGTATCCTATGGCGGACGATGAAACTCATATCGGTCGAAATAACGAGGAACGTGAGGAAGACGAAAACCGTCGCATTATGGGAAAGGCGCTGGAAGGTGCTGCGGTGGAAACCGTGCAACGCTTTGGTTCTGCCATCAAGGAACATTTAGCAGCGTATGCGGGTGATAGAGAGAAACCTGCTGATGGGAATTCCAGACCTCCTAAGACTTTGAAGTCCATTGCTGAAACGCCGACAAGTAATGAATTCAGAGAGCAGAACATAGCTCAGCAAGCGGGTTTTAGTGCCGAGGTTGAGTCGGCAGCCAGGAAGAACGCCGATAACATTATTGCTGGCAAGGATACGCGATTCAAACGATATGATGACGTGAAGCATGTGTCGAACGACCCCATCGTGGACATTGTCGAAGTGGATGACTTGGGCAAACCGATCATCGGCTCCGAGGCTCAAATGAAGTTCGTCGGCAGTAGCCCGAAAGAGCTGCTTAATGCGTTGAAAAGCAAGGAATATGCGAAATATCGTGATGCAGGCGTCATCATGGATATTCCGGATGATTATTACGATGTACTGATGGGTGATGGGCCTGACGGCATCAACGAACAGATACGAAAACGTCAGGTCAAGCTGGATGGAGATCGGCTTACCGGCAAGAATTCTCCAGAGTCTATTCAGCAGCAAATCGATGATCTGAAACAGATTAAGAAAAGCCTGCGGAAAAGTGGACTTACCAAAAGTGAGGCGTTGTATGCGCGAGAACATCCCAAACGCATGGTGGCGAAAGATGTAGCCAAAGTTGCCAATAAAGCCGGGTTGCAGCAGGCAAGGAATGGTGCGCTGATTGGTGGTGGTGTTTCTCTGATTCGAAATATGGTTGCCTGCATTAATGGCTCTATTGAGCCAGCGGAGGCAGCGAGAAACGTCGGCGTCGATGCAGGCTTGGCTGCGGCGTTCGGCTATGTCACCGCTTTTTCCGGCGCTGCCATTAAGGGTGCCATGCAAAACGCGTCGAGCGAGTATCTGCGTAGTCTATCGAGAACGAACGTTGCAGCTACGATGGTCTCCACTGTAACGGATGTTTCCAAGGTGGTTGCACTGTATTGCCGCGGCGAGATTACTGGAGCTGCTTGTATAGAGCGCCTCGGCCAGCAGGGAATGGGGCAGCTCGGAGGAGTGATGGGCGTTGCCGTGGCGATGGCCGCAATACCTGCAGATAGTGCTTTTATGGCTGCGATGGTTGGTATGGCTGGAAGCACCTTGGGATATGCTGCAGCTGTTGCCATATATGAGGAATTATCCACTGCTCTGCATGACTATGAGCTGGCGAAAGAGGAGCGTATTCGTGTGGAACGCGAATGTGCGGAAGCGGTGGAGCTCATCCGCCAATATAGGCGTGATATGTCTAGGGATGTCGAGAATTATCTGGCGACTCGTGATGAATTGTGTAATAGAGCATTCGATGCAATGGATCAAGCGTTGATTTCCAATGATATTGATGGATATTTGGCCGGAAACGCCGAGATTCAAGAATCCTTGGGATACTTGCCAAGGTTTCGGACTCAGCAGGAGTTTGATGATTTGATGGCGTCAGACGACAATTTCGTTTTATGAGGAGGAGCCAGTTAATGAAGTACATCAAAACACGTGATGCATTACAAGCATTTTATTATCTGATTGCTGTCGATGGATCAGTCCGTGACGACGAACGCGCACTATTCGATCATATAGGTGACAATTTGGATGCACAGCACTTCCATGATTATCGCAAAGAGATTATCGATTCGTGCGATGAGCGTATAAACCAGTGCCACGATTCCGATGATCGTTACGACATAATTGTTGAGGGTGTTGATGCAGTCTTGTCGCATCGAACGGATAAAAGAGCTGCAGGAATTGCACCAAGGCTACTTCTGTGGAATATGTTGTCAGTTGCCTTCACCGATGGGGAATATGATGCAGTAGAAAGCAGACTCATCAGACATATTGCCCGGACGATGATTGCCGATCGTTCCATATATCCAGAAATGGAACATCTTATGCGCGCGGCGTATGACGTGCGAGGCGAGCTCGACTGGATCAGCAATTCCGAACTGCCATATAGTGAAGTTCGCCCCATGGTGGATCAGCTGGAAGAGCGCGTGAATGTTCTCCAAAACGCTGCCGTGTTGCTGATTGAAGACGAGACGGCCGCGCCAGCCCCGGAAGTCATGGTTCCAGAGAAGGACGTGTTTGATCAGACCAAGGATGCCGTTGACTCGGTGGTCGCTCCGGTTGTGGATCAGGTTCAGCAGGGTGCTCAGGGAGCCGCGGATGCGGTGAAGCATACGTTTGACAATAATGTTGCTCCTGTTCTCAACCAAGTTGGTGATGCGCTGAAGCCGGTGAATAATGCAGTGCTGAAACCGGTAGGCAACGCAGCCAATGAGGTTGCGAAACGTGCGGGTGACGCGGCCAATGAGGTTGCGAAACATGCGGGCAACGCAGCCAATGAGGTTGCGAAACGTGCGGGCGATGCGGCCCATGCTGTACAAGGCTTCTTCGGTGGCCTCTTTGGACGCAAATAAGAGAAACCCAGGAAGGAATTCACTATGCCATTTTTTGTTGTTCCACTATTCATCGGAATGGCCGCTGCTGCCGGTACCGCAGGCGTGGGTATGGCTGCCAAAGGTAGTCTTGATCAGCACACGGCGAATCAGCTTAACGACAATTCCGGAGCACGCATTCGATGGGCAGCTAATAACCTCGAAAAGCTTCGTGGGCAATGTTCAGATTCCCTGAATGCCTTGGGCAAAGAGAAAGTCATTATTTTGGATGGGAGCGTTCAGCGCTTCCTTGATGCTTTTCAACAGCTGAAAAATGTTGATTTCACCGCGTCCGAAGGGCTTGATGAACTTAATAAACTGCGCATAGACAAAGCGGCTTTTGCTGAGCTCAAAACCATGGGAAACATAGCTTCGTCTTTGCTGGAAGGCGGTGTGACCGGGGTGGCCAGCGGTGCATTGGCTGCGTTTGGTGCATATAGTGCCGCGTCGGCACTTGCCACGGCTTCCACAGGAACTGCGATCAGTGCATTAAGTGGTGTGGCTGCTTCCAACGCCACGTTGGCGTTCTTCGGGGGAGGGTCCTTGGCCGCAGGTGGCTTGGGCATGGCCGGTGGCGCCGCTGTACTTGGAGGTTTAGTCGCAGGTCCTGCATTGCTGGTCATGGGCGTTATCATCGGTGCCAAGGGTGGCAAAAACCTTGAGGAAGCGAAGACTCAGTCTGCTGAGGCAAGCAAATATTGTGAGCAGATGATGGCCGGTGCGGACCAGTGCGTTGCCATTCGTCGGCGTAGTTATATGTTCCACGCTTTGCTTGCCCGTCTTGATGCTAAATTCCTGCCTTCAATTCTTGAAATGGAAAATATCATAAAGACCGAGGGAACGGATTATTCGCAATTCCGTCAGGAAAGTAAGAAGACTATTGCCGCAGCTGCGTCCACTGCAGCATCAATCAAGGCCGTGCTAGATACTCCTCTGCTGGCCGAGGATGGGTCACTTACTTTGGAGTCGGAGAAGCTGATGAAGAACAGTGGCATTTGATGGGATGAGGATTCCGGAGCTGGACTGATGGTTCTGTGTCTTCTTCCGTCATTTTCATGGCTTCATATAGATACGACGCATGACGAATTCTACCAGGCGATCTGGGAGGAAGCGCTTGAGTTGCATCAGGGCCTTGTAGCTGCTGTCGACGGCGATGCGCACCGGAGGATTGCGTTTGCCGAGCGTCGCGACGATGACTCGGGCCACGCTTTCCGGACCGTCACCAGTCTGCTCGTCATGAGCCATTTGCCCGACCGAACGTTGGCATTCGTCGTAGTACGGTGAATTGGCTGGTTCGGCGAGGATACCCGCGCCGGTGGCACCCCCGCAAGAAGACACCTAGGGTGGTTGTCGGCGGGTGGGGGAGCCGGTGAATCCAGTGGATAGGTCACCCGGTTCGATGATTGTGGCGGTGAGGCCATGACGGCGCCCCTCCAACCGCAGCGCCTCCACATACATTTCCAGCGCCGCCTTTGTGGAAGAGTAGTGCGATTGGAACGGCAAACCCAGCCGTCCTCCAATCGAGCCGACAACGATGACTCGTCCCCGCTTACGGTTGCGTGCCGCGGTACGGCGCAGCAACGGCAGTGCGATTTCGTTGACCTGCGACACGCCAAAATAATTCACATCGAACTGCTTGCGAGCGAGCGTCATTGGTGTGCATTCCGCAGAGCCGGCGATGCCGAATCCCGCGCAATGGACGATAGCGTCCAATCGGGGGAGAGCGCCGAGAATGCGCGTGATGTCAGCCGGCTTGGTGACGTCCATTTCGTAGGTAAACAGTTCGCCTCGGCCAAGACGCTGAGTCTCAGGAACGCTCCCGTCTGCATCAAGTCCCACCGCAATTACACGCCAGCCTTGCGCAGCGAGCATCCTCGCAGTTGCCCTGCCGATACCACTCGTGCCTCCGGTGACCAATGCCACCGGCCGTCCGTCATCCTTGATTGGTTCCATGTGTACCATTATCGCGTGGTGGTGTCGGAATCACGGCATGGTGATAGCAGCCGCATGGGAACAAGCTACTTGCTAGGCGAAGATTGAGCATCGTCATCCGTCTTACGAGCATTCAGATGCCGGTGCTCGTATTCCTCGAAGTCATCACGGACGGCTTCCGCGGGATACTTGCTCTTGGTCTTTGCGAGCTTGCCCATGACGATGTCATCCATATCCACACCAAGCGCATCGGCCATCATGATGCAATACGTAAGCACATCCGCTAGTTCTTCCCTGACATGTCCCTCATCCATGGATGGCGACTGCGGCGTCCACTGGTAGCATTCCAGCAATTCCGACGCCTCGATGCTGATGGACTTCGCCAGGTTCTCAGGAGTGTGGTATTGGCCCCAGCCACGCTCCGACACAAAATCACGAATCGACTGAATGGTACTGTCACTGATCATGACTGACATTATAGGACTTGCTGAATGTTGGTCATGTACCAGAGCTCATGATGGACCATAATATGACTATGAACAGTGAGAGCTTGGCGCCGTTTGTCATCAACCTGCCATATGGTCAATACAGTAGGGAAGCTTTTGAAAAGGCTTTTGACGAATCCCTCGAGAAGCAGATGGGGCGCAGTGTTAATGATTCCGATCTGGAACATTTCATGCTGCGATATGTGTTGGCATATCCAACGGTTTATGTCGTGTATTCAGGAAAGACCAATCGCTATTCGATGAAGAACGAATATACGGTGTACGTCGGTGAGACCAACGATATACGGCATCGTACATTCCAGCATCTTGAAAGAGATGCTAAAGAACGCGAGGACTGGAAAGCTGTAGCTGATGCTGTCTCGCGGAATGATGATGCATATCGGCAATATGTTATTTCACATCCCAAATTCAATGAGTCGTTAACCCTGGATGTCGAAAACCGTCTTATGCACTATATGTCCAGTACCGATTCGGTGAAAAGGCTCAACAATCGACGGACCAATGCGCAAGGCGATTATTACACCGCAGACCAGTTTGATCGGATTTTCTCGCAAATCTGGTTGAGATTACACAAGGAAGATTCTGACCTGTTCCCGGCGGAGGAGATCATCCGAGATTCCGCGTTGTTCAAGGCATCGCCTTTTCATAAACTCAGCGATAGCCAGCTCGAAGCCGAAGAATCTATTTTGGTGCAACTTGCCGCCTTGGTTGCCGATAGCCGGCAACAGAAGAAAGCCGATGAGCAATCTTCAGACCGCCATCCGAAATTAATCTTTGTTCAAGGTGCTGCAGGGACAGGCAAAACGGTCCTGTTAAGCCACCTGTTCTACAGAATCGCGGCTGAAATCGGCATCCAAGGCGACACCTATTCCGAAGACGAAGATTATCCTGAGCTGTCACAAACGGCGAACGGCCGGCTTTCCTCATACATTCTTGTCAATCATAAGGAACAGGTGCACGTATATAATCAGATCGCCACGAAACTGGGTTTGCAGAAGAAATCTGATGAAGTGGTCATGCTGCCCAGTCAGTTCATCAATCGATTCAGCTTACGCAACGAGCATGGTCGAGGCATTCCAGACCAACCGCAAGGCCTGGCGGACATCGTGCTCATCGACGAGGCCCATTTGTTGATGACGCAAGGAAATCAGGGATATTCCGGGAAGAACCAGCTGTATGACATTCTGCGCAGAGCCCGGGTGGTGATTGCGGTCTTTGATCACAATCAGATTATGCAGTCCAGCCAGCAGTGGGACCCAACGATGCTGGAAAAACTTCAGCTGGACTCTGATTCGACTCAGATCGCATGCGCGACCGGGAAAATCGGCGCATTCAAAGCGGTTGATTTGGGCGCCGAATATCATCTGCCGTCCATTTCCGTGGACATTGCGCATGTCCATTTGAAAAAGCAATTCCGTATTGCCGCGAGTAAGTCGATGATTCAGTGGATTGACCGATTCGCTTCGGGGAAAGGTATCGGTCCTATGCCCGTTGATACGGGCGAGTATGCCGCAGATGGTGAAATGATTCGAGAACCTTATGACGTTAAGGTGTTCGACTCGCCGGTTGATTTGTTTAATGCCATTCACGCGAAAGCCCAGCTGAAGCCCGATGGTTGGGATGGGGCTGGACTGTCCCGTTTGTTGGCCACCTATGACTGGAAGTATTCGGCGAAATCTGAGAATCAGAATGATCCGCATGGCTTTTGGAATGTGGAACTGCATCGCGATACTTCCGGCGTATGGCGTATGGGACTTGCGGATGACCATGGATTCGATCATTCCGCAATAAGTTCTGACCAATTCTGCAAGCCTTGGAACTATCAGCTCGAAGATTCCGCTCCGAAAAGCAGGAAAGGCATCGACAAAGAACTGTCTTGGGCGGAGAAGCCGTACACCATAGATGAGATTGGCTCCATCTTCACCATCCAAGGGTTTGATTTGAACTATGCCGGTGTGATCATTGGACCCTCGGTGACGTATCGTAACGGGGGAATCGTGTTCGATGCAAAGGCCAGCCAAAACTATCTGGCAACCAATAAGCGCAAAGATTTAGGAGATTTTGCCGAAGAAAATTTGAAGCATGAGTTGAATGTCCTGCTCAAGCGCGGCGTCCACGGTCTGTACCTTTTCGCGGTGGACGAAGGCCTGCAGCAGCGTTTGAAGGAGTGCTGCATCCATTAAGGTATGTGACGGATATTGTGCTGAAAATGCACGCGAAGCGCACGCAGATGATGTTGAATGCGCTGAAAATGCACTCAACATGCCGGGTGTCGTCGTTCGCTATGCCAAAGGCAAGGGATTCCTCATGGACGAGCATTTGGCCAAGGTCTGGGTTTGCAGCCAGCTGACCAATATCATCAGGAATCTCAGCGAAGAACAGGCTGGCATTTCTCTGCATAGTCAATGGATATGTGCCGAATGCCGTACCGCGTCGCCACTGTCACCCCTACAACGCAAACGCCAGCTCCTCCCGCAACGCAGTACGATTCGGATAACGCCCGACAATCTCACGCGCCAATACGCGGGTCTCCTCATCGCCAAACACTGCGGCGAAACGGCGCAGCTGTTTGGCGATTTGCTGGTATGTGCTGCGGCGCGCCGTCAATGTATTGTCGACGCCACGTTCCACCGTAAACCGGAACACGGGCGTGCCCATGGTGCCGTGTGGCATCGCGTCGAGGATTATCGATTTTGCCGATTCGGGGTGTTCGATGGCGATGGTGCGCAGCAATGGCAGCGGCGGGTAATCGACCATGACGCAATAGGTCAGGGCCGCGTCCGAAAGCCGCTCGTCCACGATGAGCTTCTCGTAAGCGGGATTGCGCCAACTGCTGTGGCGCTGTGTGCCGCCTTTGGTGGTTATTTCCGGCTGGTACTTGATACGGTCGATGATGTTCCGGGCGCAATCTCTGGCCAGCCCATCAGCCACGTCATGCCATTCTTCTGCGCTAAGACCGCCGTAGATGCGTAACAGATTGCGTAGTTTACTCACGTAATGGGTATCGGATCTGTCGTTGCAGGAAAGAATGTAGTACCGATACACGTTGGCGAGTAGGCCAACGTCATTGAGTCCCTCGGCGCAGCATTCCATGATGGTATGCCATCCATGGGGCAGCAGGTCTGGCAGCAGACCGTTATGCCGGGCATCGATATCGACATCTTCCATATCCCGGCTCGACAGAAGGAAATCTTGTGCGAGCATGTATGCGGAACGCAAGTGCCCTTCATGAATCATGTTCGCAGCGTTCATCAGTGTGAGGGCCATTGACTCCGGGTAGTCTTTCAGAAGCTGCTCGCGTCCAGCGTCATCGTTGGATAGAGCGTATAGGTCGTAGGCGCTCATGAGTGTGAACAACTGCAATACGTGTAACGATTCATCCGGAATGAAGTCGGTTTCGTCGTCTACTTCGCTCGTATCCTCGTTATCCTCATCCTCGTCGTCCTCGTCGCTTTCTTCGCTTTCTTCGTTGAACGAGTATTCCAGATTGCGCGTTATCGCGTTCTCGATCACGTCATAGGCCCATATGCGTTTGTCGTCATATTGGGCGAAAGCGAGCGCGCTGGAAATCAGCAACATACTGTTCAATGGTTCGCATTGCCGCATGTCTTTTTCGTTCGCGGCCTGCGCAATGGTGTTCAATGCCTTGCCGGCGGTAGAGGAGTCGGCGAATTCCGCCGCATTCTCCATATAGCATCGCACGCGCATCGCCAGATCATCCATAAGCGTGAGCAAAGGTTCGGAGCCATCATCGTTCTCGGACGAGAGCAGAAGCGCGTGGACTTCGTGTATGCACAGTCGCAGGTTGCCGCATGCGCTCGCGTAATCACTGGATTGCAGGGCATTGCCCGCGATAGCCTGCACGGTTTTGATGAATTCTGTGTAGTCACATGATTTGCTGTACGCATCGCTGTGTTTACTGATATGAATAATGAAACGTTCATGGCATCGGCGGATTGTGTCGGAGAGCATGGTTTGTGCGTCGATCAGCGGGATTAGCGGTCGTTCTTCGTCTGGCTGGGCGCAGAACGTCTTTGCGGCTTCGCGCAGTTGGGTGGACCACAGGAACAGCAGATGGCCTTTGCCCTGCTCTGCGCGCGCGTCGAGGTGTTGCTGGATGGGATCCAGCACGGTGCGGGGGAGTGCGATGACACCATCGTGAGCGTTGGCGGTGTCATCATTGTGGTGATTGCCGTGCGCGCCAATGAGCTGTTTGCGCAGTTCGTAAAGCACGGCACCTATGTGCTTGCAATATGGTGTTCTCTGATACGGGCAGGTGCACGCGGCGGATTGTATGCGAATCGAATTGTCGTCGGTTGTGGATTCGTGGTCGCTGTTACTGCTGGTAGTGGCTTGGTCATCAGTGTTTGCTTCATTGGCGTTCTCGCCGTGAGCGTCTTTGCTGAGGCGGATGTCAACGTCATAACAGTCATCGGCACTGCCGGACACCTGCGCGTGATACAGCTGCGGCGCAATCTCCTGCACCGAACTCACTCGGCCTGATTCCCAGTAATCGGTGGCGCGTTCGAGAATCAACGGTGTGCCTTCGAACATGACCTCGAATTGAGCCAGCGTTGGCTTTTGCGGAACAACTATACTGCTGATTGTAGCGGGTGGAGTGTTACTCGCCGCTTGGCGGTGCATACTGGTCTGATGTAGTCTTGTTTCCACTGGGTAATCGCATTCGGGGAAGAGGCGTCAATGGCTGTACTGACAGATGCTGAAGCTCGTCGTATGCTGGAACTGCTGAAGGAAGCTTTGTCTCCGAAGTCCATCACCCTGAATAAAGGCGAGAAGCAATTCCAATTGCATCAGATAAGTTTGTAGTCAAATGAATCGTAGTGTTTACGACGAGAAGAAAGTATGACGAGTTCTGATTTTGACTCATTAATTCGAAGTTACGGAAAATGGCTGTCTGATAACACGACTTATACGCAACTGGATGAGTGGTATGAAGTTAATGTTCCACTTCTGGATGAAGACAACGACTATACGCAGTTCTATGTGAAGCCCGGGAAGAACAGCGTAACGTTCTCTGATGACTGTGCCACATTACGCCGTTTGGAGTCGCATGGGATGACTGTGACGGAATCGCGTTTGGCAGTGCTCAAAGATATTCTGAATCAGTTTGGTATTGAACGTAACGGCGACGAGCTTACTCTGACGAGCGATACTGCTGATTTTGCTGATGCCAAGAATCGGTTCCTGCAAGCTATCATCAAAGTTGGTGATATGTCTATGCTGGCCAATCCCATGTGCAGACGTATTTTGCAGATGACATTCGTATGTTCTTTAATGCGAACAACATACGGTATGTGGAAGGCGCTCAGTTCCGTGGCAAGTCTGGTTTGCTGTGCCAGTATGACTTTGTGTTGCCGTTTACGAGTAAACAGGCGGAACGATTCTGCACATCTATTACGCGGCCTTCCCAGCGACTCATTTCCAGTACCTTATTTCATGGGAGGATACGCAGGCGGCACGAAAGACACCAAGTGAACTGGTTGTTTTCCTCAATGATTCGGATCGGCGCATTGACAATCAGCTAATAACCGCTTTGGAAAAGTACAATGCGTATCCCATTAAGTGGAGTGAGCGGGAATTTAAGGAGAACTTGTACAAGCTTGCTTCGTGAGTGGTGTTTGTGGCTTTGGTCGGGAGCGAGGTTTCTGCTGTTTGCCGTGTCGACCTCCCCTCAGTCGCCTACGGCGACAGCTCCCCTCGGGGAGGGGAGTTAAGGAAGCGCTTAACGTGCGTGGGGCTTCAGCCGCTCCCAATACGCCCGAATCGCGCCGAACGAATACACCGCGATCGCGACCCAAATCACCATGAACGCCGCATAGCCCTGCGCGCGCATCGGCTCGTGCAGCAGGAGCACAGCCACACAGAACTGGATCAGCGGGTTGAGATATTGGATGAAACTCACGGTCAGGTAATGGCTGTGCTGCACGCCGTAGGAGAACATGGCCAGCGGAATCGCGGTGGCCAGGACGGAGAACGCCACTAACAGCGCGACCATGGCCGCCAACGTGGCGACCAAACGATACGCGAGCACGCTGGTGGCATTCATACTGGACAGTGCGCGCCAGTACAGCGGCAGCACGCCCCAGCCGATATTGGACACGAGCGGCGCGGCTATCCCCATTCGCGTCTGCTCGACGGTACGAACCGAAGTCACGTCTCACCACCATAGCGACTGATCACATGAGTGTCCCGCACCTGGTCACATGGCATATTGGACTTGCTGATGATGAACAGTACCGGTTATTGTTAGAGTCTTTTCCATAGGACACGGAGATTGAACAGATGATTCGGCCTTTTCTGAGGGCGCGAATCAGATTCGTAACGCAGTGGTTTGTCCCAGACTCTGTTACGGTGATAATAACTTCATCGTTGATAAGGGAGTCTTCATGGCAGGCAATGGCAACACGGCATTTCGTTTCCGAGTCACTTTGCGCCTTGACGGGCGTGAATGCTGGCGGGAGATTCTGGTGCCGGCATCATTGACGTTCTTCGATTTGCATGCGGTATTGCAGGAATGCTTTATGTGGTACGGCGAGCATCTGTTCTGCTTCTGTGCCACATTCCCGGATGGGAAGCAGGTGCAAGTGGAAGAATTGTGGGGAGAAGAGTCCTCATACCATGAGGCGAAATACGAACAATATATGCCGGTGGAGCCGTTGCCGGAAGTTCGCATTGCTTCGGAAACCGAGCTGGGCGACGTGTTTCCCAAGGCGCGTACCGCTCGCTATTACTACGATTATGGTGACGATTGGATCCATGATATTAAGCTGATGCGTACCTACCGCAGCGTGCACGTTGCGGATCCTCAGCTTTGGGATGGGGCGGGGGATGCGCCTTCGGAGGATGTCGGCGGGGTGTATGGGTTCGAGCGGTTCCTTGATACCTTGGGCAATCCCGAAGATGAAGAACATGATGGCATGGTTGAGTGGGCCAAGAATCAGATGTGGGATCGTCTCACGCTGAACCGCCATCGTGAGCGTCTGTTCCGTTGGCACAAGCACCGTGACATGATGCTGCAGTAGATGGCGTGGCTACAATATGAGCAGCTGTCAGCGGAATAGCCGTTTGTGGCTTGCGGACTAGGGGCTGAAAATGCTATAAATATATTGCTTTACTCGGAAACGAGAAAGGCTCCAAGTCGCCGGGGGGCTCCCCCGGCATTTTTTGTCAACGGGGACGGGGGATGCGATGCCGTCTGTATTGAGCATCTTCGCTGATGAGAGCGGTGAGTGGGGTAAACGATCAGAATATTATTTAATTACTCTTGTCTTTCATGACCAGTCTAAGGACATTAGTCTTGCCTTAGAGCGGTACCGCCAGTCGTTGGCTGACTATGGACTTCCTGATGTCCCTTTCCATGCTGGGCCGCTGCTTACCGGGCATGATGCTTACGAAGGGATGAGCCTATCGGAGCGTAAGAGGCTTCTGGGTTTATTCGTTATCATGACTCGGCGGCTGCCGATTACATATCGGACGTTTGTGCATCGTAAAAGTGATTTTGACGATAACCGCCAACGTTTTGAAGCGCAACTCAAACGCGATATTGTTAATCTACTTTTGGCGCATCTTTCGGATTTCCATTCTTATGGCACTGTCAAGGTGTATTACGACGGTGGCCAACAGATAGTTACTGATGCCCTGCGAGGCGGGATTGAGTATGCACTCTCAAAAGATGCCATTGTCTATCGTGACGCTTCTCCACGCGACTACCGGCTTGAACAAGTTGCGGATTTTCTATGCACCCTTGAATTGACCTGTGAGAAATTCCGGAATGGGGAACAAACTGAAACGGACAACAAGTTTTTTGGTGATTGGAAATCCTTCAGAGTCAATTATCTTAAGCCGATCCGCAGGAAAAGATTGGAATCATAAATTTGGCAGTGCCCATATATATTCGGGACACAATTGAATAACACGAAATAGCAAACAAAATCCCCGGACCTACACAATCATCGTCACGACAATCTCAGAAAACACCGTTACGGCAATCAGTGGTGTGGTGCCGTCGATGAAAGCGGGCATGGGTGGCAGATGATAGTAGGCGAGGTAGCAGGCCATGTCGGCGATAAGCAAAATCAGCAGGATGATGGCCAAAACGATGGCGGCGGTTGCCCTGAGAGCTCCGGAACTGTGCAACATGGTCAGCGCACATAGTTCCAGCGTGATCCACATGACGATGAGCAACAGTTCCGTGGTGATCGGCCGTTGCAACAGTAGCGAAGTAAGCACGGCCAGAATGGTATAGGCGGCAACGCCACCGACCGCGAACCGCTGAATCCGCCGATTTCGCCGGCCCTATTAAGTCCCTCAACTCCATCAATCGCCGTCTGACCCATCACATCACGCTTTCATACACATTGCCGATTGACAGTCCTAGAACACAGCCTAGAACTGTCATGGCATGTTCGTGCAGATAGGGGCTCCAACAAAATTGGCTAAAAGAGAACTTGGCAACCTATAACAAGGACGCGCCCGTGTGCCCTTACCGTTCAGCTCCGCTCACGAATGAAATCGAAGATCACGTCGAAGACCTGCTGGCTCCAGAAATCGTACTCATGTTCGGCGCCGTCGACTAGCACCAGCTGCGCGTCCACGCCGTGCTCGACCAGTCGGTCGCGCATCTTGACGGATTGATGATAGGGGACCACGGTGTCGGCGGTACCGTGCAACAGGAGCATCGGCGGATACTGTTGGTCATCCCGCACCTGCAGGTAGGGGCTCATGTCAGCCGCGCGCTGACGGACCTCGGCATTGATGCCGGTCTCATGGGTCGCACCCACCACGGCCGCGAACGGGCCGAAATAATACAGCCGGAATGGATTGGTCTCATCGTCGAATGCGTCGACTGCTTCAAGCATGTCGGTGGGCGGGAAGCAGCTGACCACGTACTTCACCGCATCGCTTTCATCGGCATTGGTGCCGTCCTCATACCGCGGATCGTCGGCGGTCAACCCCACCAGCAGCGACGTGTTGCCGCCGGACGACGTGCCCCAGATGCCGAGACGGTCGGGGTCCACGTGCCATTGACGCGCGTTTGCCCTGAGATAGCGGATGGCTGCTTTGACGTCCTCGAGATATGCGGGGAACATGTCGTGGGGGTCGCTCGAGGCATCGCGATGATTCACCGTAGCCACCACAAAGCCTTCGCGGGCCAAAGCCGAGAGCTGCGGAATCTCGTAGTCGCGATGCGGCGTGGTCCAGGCGCTGCCTTGCACGAATACCACGGTGGGGTAGCGGCGGTCATCGTCATCGCCGGTGGATTGTGGTGAGATGATATCCATCACCAGGTTATCGGCCCCGGTCTTGTACGCCACGTTGCGGGTCAGCGTGGCCAACCCGGCAAGCGTGGGATTGTGCGGGATATGGATGACATTGTTTGCGCCGGCGTTGGCATCACTGACTTTGGCTGAATCGGTAGTGTTCATGGAATCCCCCTAGCTTTGTTGCTATAGAGGTCATCATACAAGAAATAGGCATGATTACGGCACAACGATGTCTCGGTCACAGCGAAGACATAAAGACGCGAAGACGCGCCCGGCAGCGCGCGCTGCCTGCCTGCGAGTTGCCTTCAAGTGCACTTCAAGCGATAAGGTGACATAAGCCGCGGCAATGGAGATTGCTGCCCGGCAACGAGGCGGACAGTGCCCGTTCGCCGATTCGCGATAACAGAAATGAGACACTATGAAGACTCAGGAAATCGGACAATCCGGCATGATTGCGTCACGAGTGGCGCTGGGCGTGATGCGCATGGACGCGTTGGATGCCGCCGATGCGGCACGTACCGTGGCCGTGGCCCATGATTCTGGCATCGACTATTTCGACACGGCGGACATCTATGGATTCCATGATCATGCCGCGCACGCCAGTTCGAAGCGTTTCGGCCAAGCGTGGAAGGACGCAGGACTCGACCGCAGCACCATCTTCATCCAAACCAAGTTCGGCATCGACTACAGTTTCGGCGAAAACGATGGCGGCGCCAACGGATATGACTTCAGCGCCAAGCATCTGATTGACGCACTCGATCACGAGCTTGAGGCTTTGCAGACGGATTACGTCGACGCCGTGCTGCTGCACCGTATTGACACGCTGTTTGAGTTGAACGAGGTCGCCGAAGCATTCGACGCGTTGGAATCAAGCGGCAAAGTGCGTCATTTCGGAGTCAGCAATATGGGCCCGTGGCAGATCGAACTATTGCAAAGCGGCCTTCGTCAGAAATTGGAAATCAACCAACTGCAGTTCGGCCTGATGCATACACAGATGCTCGACGCTGAAATCCAATTCAATATGGCGAGCGATCCCGCAGCCGATCGCACCGGCGGCATCCTGCCTTATTCACGGCTGACGCATATGACCATTCAGGCATGGTGCCCATTCCAATCCGGCACGGAATACGGTCCGTTCGTCGGCAACGAGCATTTCCCCGAGCTGAACGCCGAATTGACCCGTCTTGCCGGCAAATACGGTTCCACGCCCAACGGCATTGCCGTCGCTTGGATTCTGCGTCATCCCGCCGGTATCCAGCCGTTGCTCGGCTCAATGACACCGGAGCGCATCCGCCAGATGGCGGCCGGTGCCGATATCGAACTCGAACGCCGTGACTGGTGGTCGCTGTATCAGGCAGCCGGCAATCCGTTGGTGTGAGCGAGAGATGACGAGACCACTGCCGTTGAGGCGCGTGTTCAGCGTGCATACATCTCAACGGCAGTCAATGCTGTGTCAATCCACCCACGACGAGAACAACGACACGAACATTCCGCGAATCACATCAGAACGACGGCATATCGAGCGAGGGAACTGAATCATCGGCCTTACTGGTCCCGTTCGCGGGCGAGCCGACATCGTGATTGTGGAACCACTCGACAACCCGTGTTTCACTCATCGGCATCAAATCCCAAGCATCCAAGCCAACATTCAGTGCCTCCGGGCGTGCACCACCGAGTCCCTCAATCTCAACCGTATCGTGCGGCTCCAAACTTTCGAACAGGTTAAGTGCGGGGCGGTCTTCCAACCACCAGTCGTGAAATACCTCATGACAGTCGCCTTCCCTTTTCGGCGTGCAGCAATCGTTTCCCATCCTAGGCGCAGCCGGCACCTGTCGGTTCGTGTTGCCATAATGAGGCGCATTGCAGGGGAACCCGTGAACGCAAGCTGCCAGCCATCGTGACGGCGAACGGGTTGAGAAAGGCGCTGTGCCTGACCCTTGGAACCTGTTGGCCAAACACCATCGAAGGGAGCAAACGATGTCTTTTGACGCCGCCGCATTCGGTCCGATCACCCTGAACCACCTGCCGCCGTTCGCCCAGCGCCTACGACATGCAGTACACGTGGAAACCCGAATGGGACGTGTGAGGCGCACGATGGATGAGCGGTGGGCGCGTGCTTTGCGCGCCAAAGGCATTGATATTGACGAGGCTGAAGGTGCTGGTGGGAAACAGGCACACGACGGCAAACGGCATACCAACATCACGGGTACTGGTCGACGCCCCGAGTCCCAGCCGGCTGCCGGGCTCCGCGGTCGATCCAATACCAGTACGAATCTGCCGGGGCCGAAGGTGACGGCACGCGCCACGCCATTCAAGGCCACCGGTCATAAGGGCGGCATCAGCCGGCAGGGGAATTGAGCTGATCCGCAGAACCATCGCGCGATGAATGGGCGTGGCCAACGCCATTCCGCCATTGTTGAGCCGCTTCTACTTGGACCGGTACCTCTTTGAACGGAGATATTCCATATTGAAGCTATTCCGGCATCATATGGCACGTAGGAAATCCCGGATATCGGCGATTTCCTTATCACAGATGGCATGGGCCATGCCGGAATACTCGCGATAGGTCAGATGCCCGGCCCGTTCAAGGACCTGATGGGCCGTTTGCTGGTCGGGCAGCGGAATCGTGCGGTCCTGCGCGCCATACGCCAGGAAGAATCGGGTAGGGGAGTCAAGCGCCGCCTGTTCCTCGCCCATGAACGAAGGACTGAGCAGGATCGCGGCATCGAACAACGTCGGATGCACCTTGACCAGACGATACGACAGATAACCGCCTTGGGAGAAACCGATCAATATCTTCCTGCGATGGGCGAATGCCGAGGCATCCAGCAGTGAAGCCACCGCATCCCCGACCGCCGCGCATTCGCGTTGGCGCTCGTCCACGCCGCAGCCGTCGGGATACCAGTAATTGCCGCCCATATAGGGCCTCGCGTAGGTGGCGCGGAACGAGATATAGCTGGGTACGGCGGCAATTGCGGCCGGGGCCGCATCGGCTCGCGTCGGCGCATATACGGCGTCGAGAATCCGCATCATCTCGCTTTCGTCGTTGCCGTAACCGTGGAACATCAGGAAAATGGGGTCATTGCCGCCGGCATCGATCTGGCTTGTCATCTGCATTCGCATCGTCATCACCTCACCAGCGAGCTTACATGCATTAGACTTGTAGCGATTGACCCACCGAGCACGCAAGGAGCAAGTTATGGAGCCGAGGCGCGGGCCTCTCACCGCAGGCGAGAAAGTGCAGTTCACCGACCGCAAGGGCAAGAAGATCACCGATCAGCTTGTGGCCGGCGGCTCCACGCAGACCGAGCATGGCCTGATTCTGCATGACGATGTGATTGGCAAGACCGAAGGCACCGTAATCCTCACCGTGCATGCCAAGCGCGAGGCACAGGTCAATCAGGTCTACCCCGAGAAAGACAAGAACAAGCCGTGGAAATCGTCGCGCGCCATCGGCGGCTGGGAGTATGCGGTGATGCGCCCGCGACTGGCCGATTATGTGCTTTCGATGCCGCGCGGCGCGCAGATCATGTATCCGAAGGACATCGCCCAAGTTATTCAGCTCGGCGACATCCGCTCCGGCATGCGCGTGCTTGAGTCCGGTGCCGGCTCGGGCGCGATGAGCGTGAACCTGCTGGACGCCGTGGGCGAGCGCGGCCACCTGACCACGATCGAGCTGCGCCCCGAATTCGCCAAGGTCGCCCAAGCCAATGCCACGCTGTACTATGGCGAGGCCCCCAGCTGGTGGGATCTCAAAACCGGCGACTTCGATTCCGTTGCCGCCGAACTGCCCGAACACTGGTTCGACCGCATCATGCTCGACATGCTCGACCCGTGGAACAGGCTCGAGCAGGCATACCGCGTGATTGCCCCCGGCGGCGTGTTGGTCAGTTACGTAACTACCACCACGCAGATGAGCCGCATGGCCGAAGCCCTGCGCGCGGCCGGCTGCTGGACCGAGCCGCAGATCCAGGAATCGTTCGAACGCACATGGAAGGCCCAGGGCCTCGCCGTACGCCCCGACCACCAGATGATCGGTCATACCGGTTTCCTTGTTATCTCGCGCGCCATGGCCTCCGGGTTCGAGGCGCTCAGAAAGCGCGATCGCGTGACCAAGGACACACAGACCGACATCGACTCGCTCACCGACGAACAGCGTGAAGCGCAGATCGAGGAACTGGAACTGCGCGACATCTCCGACCACAAACTACGTAAGGTGTTGCGCGACCTCGACCGTCAGGTGGGAGAACTTGGCAATACGCACGAATAACCGTCAAACGATGAGTTTGTGAACGCTCACACACCTCTATACTGGAAGCAATACCACACCGCCACACCGCCACACCGGGCAGACGGTTCGTGAAGGGAGCCACGGATGGGCATCAAGCTGAGTAAAGTCGCCAAAGCGGCGAAGAAATACGACCATATTCTCATCATCATGAGGCATGCCAAGGCTGAGCCGTTCGGCGACAAGGGTGACTCGGAGCGCGAGCTCACCGACAAAGGTCTGAAACAGGCGAAGGCCGTGGGCAAGGGCATCGAGTCGTTGGGACTGGTGCCCGACCAAATCTCCTGCTCGTCCGTTACCCGCACGCGCCAGACGTTGGACCGCATGCTCAAGACCTTTGGCGACAAGCCAATCGTCGACTACCGCATCAGCCTGTATGACGGGGGAGTGCAGGCGGTGTTCGACGAGCTCGCCCACGTCAAGGCCAAGAATCGCGTGTTCATGATCGTGGGCCACGAGCCGACTGTGTCGATCAGCGCCCAATGGCTCGCCTCCGCCGACTCCGACGGCGAACGACTCGACCTGCTGAATTTGGGACTTTCGCCCGCATCCATCGTGATCATGGGATCGAACAAACCGTTCAACGAATGGCAGGTGCACAGCGGCGAACTGCTCGCGGTCATCAATGTGAAAGACTTCGACTAAAGCGGATATAAATTCCATCTATAACGACACTCTGCGGCCATTTATAAGGGCCGGAATCCGGATGTTTTGCTACCCTAAGTCGGGTTACGAACGCATACATTGGAGGATTCATGTCCACTCTGACTTCCGTCTCCGGCTTCCCCCGCATCGGGCAGAACCGCGAACTGAAGAAGATCATCGAAGGCTACTGGAAGGGTGCCAACGACCTCGCCGCCGTCAAGGCCACCGCCGCCGAACTGCGCGCCAAGCATTGGAGGCTGCAG
>OGPB01000532.1_pt1 | contig 25305 bp, 14 predicted proteins | sample 1552821 | NCBI WGS metagenome assembly OGPB01 (sample SAMEA2580192, study PRJEB22360) | human gut metagenome | biome: human gut; feature: human-associated habitat; material: faeces | place: Denmark | collected 2008/2010 | reverse complement strand
ATGTACGATAAAAAAAAGAATCAATTGGATAAAGAGCCCGCTATTCTCTTTCTCGCAGCAATAACGGCTAAAACCGTTATTACCAGATAAACCAGTCCGATAATATCCACGGCCGGCGGAACATCGCCGCTTCCGTATGCATGCAATCCGGTAAGATAATAATTGACTCCGAAATAGGTCATCAATACCGCCAATAACCCATAAACAGACATCACGCTGAATGCATAATCGCTACGCAATTTCGGCACAAAACGAGCATGAATAATCATTGCATACACGACAAGTGTTATTAAAGCCCATGTCTCCTTGGGATCCCAGCCCCAGTAGCGTCCCCACGACACATTGGCCCAGACGGCACCGACGAAGATACCGGCGGCGAGGCAGAAGACGGCCGGATAGAGCATCAGCCGGCTGACGGCCTGCAACTGCGCGGCCGCCCCGCGGGCGCGGCGGTGCAGGACGACCCCTGCCACGCCGCCGAACATGACGAACGCCAGCAACGCATAGGCCGCCATGACCAGCATCACATGGATGCAGAGCAGCGGCGAGTCGAGAACCGGCATCAGCTGCGTGATCTGAGGGTTCGACTCCCCCATCATCGAAACCATCAGCGACAGCCCGGCGATCAGGTAACCGAAAGGCAGCAGGAACAGGAAGCGGCGGGCGAAGAGCAGCGTGAGCAGCAGCGTACACCATGCCATGAAGCGCATCGTTTCATAGCCGTTCGAAACAGGCCAGTGGCCGCTGACATAGCCCCGCAGCGCCAGCATCAGCGTAAGATACAGTCCTCCGGCGGCAACGCCCGCAAGGAGCCAGCCCCGGGTTTTCGCCCCGAAAGCCCGCCCGCGCACCATCCGGCGGCAGGCTTCGAGGAATCCTCCGATCCCAATCAGGATGAATGCCGCGGCGAGCGGCAGCGACCAATCGAGCCGGTTATAGAGTTTTTCGGCACGGAAACGCAGCCCGGAAGGCATATGCGCCCCGCCCTCCTTCTGCTGGTAGTTGCGGATCTTGCGCAACACCCCTGCGACCCCCGCCCAATCCCGTTTTACGACCAGTTCGCTGACGTAGTTCATGGCCCGGCCGATAAAGAGCGCCTGCCCGTGAGGCAGCTCCCGCGGCAGGTCGTCGACCTGCGACGCCCAGCGCAGCAGGCTGTCCGAAGGGTCGGTATAGGGAAAAATCCGCAGCATACTGCCCGTGCAGACCATCCCGATGATGTTGAATTTCTCATCGGCCTCGCCCGCCGGACGCCCGGCAGCCCCTTCGAGCCGGTATTCGTTGACCCGGTTGCGGAAATCCGACAGCCGCGCATAACGCCCGCCGACCTCCAGCAGGCGGCGTGCCCCGGCACTCCTGATGCGGATCATCGGTTCGCGTTTCCAGTCGTCGTAATAGAACAGCCAGCCGGAAAGCACCTGCTCGGGCGTAAGTCCCCGGTAGCGGCTCTTCCCGCAGAGTTTCACCGTAAAATCCTTAGCCAGAGTCTGCAACGGACAGATACGGTCGTTGTAGTAGACATACAGGTCGCCCAATTCCGCGGCGACCTCGCGCGGAAGCGTCTGCGGCAAGGTGTCAGCCGCCCGGGCACCCTGTACGGCCGCCGTACAGAGGACAAGGCACAGCGCCGCCTTGCGGAGCGCAGGGCTGCGCAGCAACCGCCTGAAACCCCCGCGCCTGTCGCACAGGAACGCCAGCATGGAAACGAGCAGCAGCCCGTACCCGGCATAGGTGATGCCGATGCCCCACGGATCATACGAAACGGAGAGGGTCGTACCCCGTCCGTCCTCGTCATAGGCGGACTGGTAAAACCGGTAATTCCGGAAAACCAGGATGCGGTTCATGCCGACTTCACCGTGCAGCGACCCGTCGTCGGCCGTCAGGGTGAGAAGGCTGACGAAATCCATCGGCGCACGGGTGCCGGCATAATACTCGATGCGGAAATCGTCCAGCCGGGCCCGGAAGGGCAGTATTTGCTCCGAACCGTCACGGCCGGCGAATGCGGTCGCCCCGGGATCGCCCGTGCGCAGGTGCAACGTCCCCTGCCGGCCGAAGAGCCATGTCACGGAAGCCCCCGCGAGGATGACCGCGAAAGAGAGGTGCAGCAACAGGACGGCGGGCCTGCGCCACAATTTCCGGCGGAACAGGCAGGCCAGCGCCGCGAGGGTGAGGACACCCCAAAGCGCGGCGAACCAGCCCGCGCCGTAGATATGCGCAGCGGCGAAATCCGTACCGTATATCTTTTCAAGTACCGTTGCCGTAACGAGCACCGCCATCACGGCTCCGAGCAGCCCAAAGGCAAGGCGTTTCAACAGTTTCATCCGTTCGTTCGTGTGTGAATGCATCGTCCGGACACGGCAAAGGCCGATGCACGGGGCACCGGCGCTTCGCACATATCCGGGAAGGGTTAGATGGATTCGATGAATTCGACCACCGCGTCGCGGTCGTCCTTGCTCAGCGTGCGGAACTTCTCGACCGACCAGCGGGCGTCGCTCTGCGCCGCGCCATGCCACATGATAGCCTCGATGACCGTCCGCGCACGGCAATCGTGCAGGCGGTCGCTGGCGCCCGTGCACTTCTCGCTCAGGCCACGGCCCCAGAGCGGCGTCGTACGGCACCAGCCCGTGCGGATGTCGTTCACCATGAAGAGCCGGTGCTGCACCATGTCGGAGTAGGGCCAAATCTTCTGGTTAGGATAACGCGGCAGGCGGCTGTCGCCGTCGGCAAAGAAACCGTTGGGGTCGGTAAAGACATCGTCGCCCGTCGTCCAGGTCGGACGGTGGCAGGTGGCACAGCCGATCTCGGTGAAGAGCGCCTTGCCGCGTTTGACGTCCGCATCGTCGAGGTTACGCGCCGCCGGTACGGCCAGACCGCGGTGCCAGACCATGAAGTCGACATAGTCCTCATCGCTCATCTCGACAGGCAGTTCCTTGTTCATCAGATAGTCGTAAATATCCTGCGCGACGTCGCCCGTCTTGTTCCACGCCGGGAAAAGCGTGTAGAAATCCCGCTGCACATCGGCGTCCTTCGACGCTACTTCGGCATAAGCAGCGGTCATGTAGTGGTAACGGCGGTCGGAGCGGGTCACGTTGGTGATGTTCCAGATGGCATTGGCACCCGCCGCATCCTGCAACGGGCCGCGGCTCAGGGCATAGGTATAGCGCAGCGGATGGGTGGTCGTCCCGTAGGTCTTGACCCACTCGCCGTTCTTGAAGATCGCGGGATTGAGCGGCACGCCGTTCTGCTCCTGGCGAACGTACTCGGCTTTCAGGTCGCTGTCCGAAATGGCATCCAGCAAACCCGTACCGTAGATGCCGATGGTCGATTCGAGGCGCACGCGCACCTTGGCATAGGGCACCTCGCCCTTGGCGCCGATCAGCGGTACGTAATAGGCGTCCTCGGGGATCGTCACTTCGGGATAGATCAGGCTGTAAGACTCGCCGTCGGGAAACTTATTGCCCCACTCGTCGGTATACTCCTGCCAGCCGATCATGATCTTCGATTCGTCGATCGGGGCTTTGAACGGCGCCACGGCCCGCGTTTGCGGCATACCGGTGAGCGATGTCAGGTAATTGTCGTCCTCGTCGGTGATGACCAGCAGATAGCCGTTGCCGATCTGGTTGGTGTTGAACGCGCCTTCGATACGCTTGCCGTGGCCGTAGCCCGGGTGGCAGTGCAGGCACGAGGTGCGGATATAGAGCGGCCCGAGGCCGTAGCGTACACCCGACGAGTTGGCCGTGAAGGGTTTTTCGAACAGCGCCTCGCCGTTCAGGAAACGCTGCGTCATCGCGGCGTCGTCATCGACGACCGGCGTAGGCTGCTCGTAGGCCACCGACGTGGTGTTGAAAGCCGTGCCGAGCTTGCCGCCGGCGTAATACTCCTCGGGAACGGGGTCGGGATTCGGATCGGGGGCGGGATCCGTCCCCTTGTCATCAGCGCACGCGGCAGCCATCAGGGCTGCCGACATGCACAGGCTGTAAATCAAGTGCTTTTTCATTGCTGAAAATGGTTATTTTTCGACCGACAGTGCCGTCAGCGCCTTCGTAAGCGCGTTCACAAGGTCGTTATTGCAATAGGTGGCGGCATCCTTCCATGCCTGTGCCGTACGGTTGTCGACGAACGGGGCCGGGCAGGCCTGGATCTTTTCGATCGCCGTGGAAATCGCATTGCGAACCTCCGTATCGAGGACGGGGTCGACCACCTCGATCCAGTCGCTCACCGAAGCGTCGCCGGAGGTCATGCCCTGGTAGGTGTTCCGGATGCTGATGATGTTGTCGATGAAATCGGTCTTCGAATTCTGGCTGTAAGGCGACTCGATGTAATTGATATCCTCGGAGCTGGTTCCGTTGGCCGGACGGCCGATCTTCTGCGAGCCGACCTCCGTAGCGATGTCGATGCAGCCCTGGATGATCTCCTCGGCGGCATCCTTATAGTTGCGGTACTTGCTGCCGCCCTTCCCCGAATTGCGCATCGAAGCGCCGTAGTCGAAGGTCGGCTCCAGTTCGGCATCGCCCAGGATCGTCTGCTTCTCTTCGGTGACATTGTCCAGCCCCGCCCACGAAGCTTCGAGGCGTACGCACATGTTGCACAGATCGTTGGCCACACCGACCAGGTATACCAGCTGAGGACGGGTGTATTTGCCGAGGGCGCGGGGGCCCGCATTCTCGAAAAGCATGTATTCCAACGCATGGAACCCGAGCAGGCCGTAACCCAGATTGGCGCTGACATAATCGGGATTCCTCTCGATCTCGGCCATCATACTGTTGTTGTTCAGCAGGTTCTGAAGCGCCGTGCCGTCCAGCGGCCAGGAGTCGATATGCGGGTCGATGTCGTAATCGGCCGCAGCGCCGTAAAGGTAGGCCTCGCTGAGCTCCCAGTGCTTGCGCGTGGTGATCCAGTCGTTGCAGGCGGCCTGCACCAGCGGGGTCGTAAGGGTTCCCGCGTCGAAAGCCTCCAGCATGGCCTCGCAATCCTCCTGCAAGGCGATGCTCCCGTCGGCCAGGGCCTTATAGGTCGGAATCACGTTATTGTCGACGAAATCTACGGCAGCATCCTTGAGCGCCTCTTCACGCTCGTCGGCAAACGTGTAATCGCCGTCGCTGTCGCTGCACGATGCGGCCCCGAGCGCCAGGACGAGTGCCGCGGCTGCATAAACGGAATTTTTGAACAGATTTTTCATATTCTCATTATGATTTGGTTAACGTCTGAAAAAGCCGGAATAGGCGATCCCCAGCGAAAGGGAGGGCTCGTTGTTGAAACGCCCCGTGCGGGTCTCCCCGGTGGCGGAGTCGGTGTAGTCGTACGACCGGAGCAGGCCGATGCCGTACTCGGCCTTGATGACAATGTTCTTGATCGGGTAATAGTTGAACCCGACGGCTACCCGCTGGCGGCCGCACCAGTCCTGGCGGATCACCGACTTGGCGGTATCGAACATCGAATCGTAGAACTCATAGCGGCCGAAGACGTAGAAGCGGTGTCCCCTCTCCTTGAGCTTGCGTATCTGCGAGAAGATGTCGTAACCGGCTTCCACCCCCGTGGCGATGGCGTCCGAACCCACATATTGCTTGGGCGAGGGCGATGCGTTGGGCATATCGCGGTTGAACTGGGAAATCTTGTCCGAATTGGTCAGGTGCCCGTAGTCGAAGTTACCGCGAACGATCCAGTTATGGGCATCGTAGAGGAAATCGAAGGCGCCGATCATCACCGTACCCTTCACGTCCTTGTATCTGTCCGCACCGGTACGGTTGGCACTCAGGGTATTGCTGAAACTGTTGCCCGCATAGCCGCTCAGGCTCAGGCGCAAGCCCGGGACGGAGTAGTTGTCGATGCGGAACGCCCCGGCATAGGCATTGGCGATCTTGAATTCGTAGGGGCTTCCGGCACCGCCGCTGACCCAACCGTTGTCGCCGAACCGGTCGGAATCCAGTCCCGGCAGGAACATCACCTCGTAACGCCAGTCACCGGCACGTCCCCAGAGGCTGATGCCCGTTTCGTGCCATGTGCAGGGCAGGATCGTATTCTCGCCCTCGGGACGGTAGACCCCGAAGAACTCGGTGGGCATGTGGTGCTGGTTGGTTCCGCCGACGGGCACGATCATATGCCCCAGCCGCAGGTTGAAGGCCGGGCTGAAGCTTTTCTGGAGCCAGAACTGTTCGAGGGCGACCTCGCCGCCGCGTTCGATCTCCGACTCATACTCGCCGCCCTCCTCGAATTCGGTTTCGAAGGCGCTCTCCGTGCCGCCGTGCTCGAATTCGATCTCGGTGCCCATCGACCAGCCGCGCCCGAAATCGTAGCCCAGGTAGATGACCACGTGCGGGAGGTCGAAGCGACCGTGGCTTTTGTCATTCTTGTACTTGTCAGGGCTGATATAACGCAGGTAGTTGTCGCTGAAGAAATTGCGCGTCATGACGGCCTCGCCGTACCCGCCTACGGTCAGCCGTGAGGGTTTGTCGGCCTCTTTGCTGACGGCGGTCTTCACTTCGGAAGAGAGCTCGGCCCGGATCTCCGACAGGAGTTCGGCTTTCAGCTGTGCCTTCAGCTCGGCATTGGCAGCCGAATCGGCCGCGGCCGCAGGTTCGGGGGCGTTCACGGCTTCCTGCGCATGCAGGGTAACACCCGCCAGTAATAAAATAGGGGTAAACAGTAAAATTCCAAGACGCATAGGCTCTCCGTTTATTTTGTTTGCGGTGGCAAAGTTAAGGTGCCCGCCGAGCCCGGGCAATTCCCTGTTTTAGGTAATTTTCGGGACAGAATAATAACATGTAGGTATTGCTCCCGACGGTAGGGGAATGCGGCGGGTGCCGGTCTTTTCGCCGGCGTTTTTTGCCGTTTCGCCGGAAACGGGCATACACGAACCCGCAACCGGCCCCGTTTTTACCACGAACGGGTGCAATTATACCTTCCGGCAGCGGAGGCTTAGCGGGTTTTTTCGTATCTTTGCATATCCCTCATTAAAGACAACCTCTCCGGTATGAAAAAAAAGAAATGGATCATCACGTCCGTCATCCTCGTAGTATTCTGTACAGGGCTGGTCGTTTACAACCACTACCGCGGCAGTTCGTCAGCCGCCGACGCCGACCCGTCGGAAATCAGCATACCCCGGAAAAGCAGCGTCCTGAACGTCAACGGGCTCGTCGTGCGGCCGCAAACCCTCACGGACGGAATCACCTCGGTGGGCAGCCTGCTCCCCGACGAGGAGGTAGACCTCTCGTTCGAGACCTCGGGCAAGATCGTCTCGATCAACTTCCAGGAAGGCTCGACCGTCCGCAAGGGCGAATTGCTGGCCAAAGTCAACGACAAACCGCTGCTGGCACAGCTGTCGCGCTACGAAGCGCAGCTCAAACTGGCCGAAGACCGTGTTTACCGCCAGAGCGCCCTGCTCGAAAAGGACGCCGTCAGCCAGGAAGCCTACGAACAGGCCCGCACCGAACTGGCGATGCTCAACGCCGACATCGACATCGTGCGTTCGAACATCGCGCTCACGGAGCTGCACGCCCCGTTCGACGGCGTGATCGGCCTGCGCAACGTCAGCGAAGGCGCCTATGCCTCGCCGAGCGTCGTGGTGGCCAAGCTGACCAAAATCAAACCGCTGAAGATCGACCTTTCCGTCCCGGAGCGCTACGCCAGCCAGATAAAACCCGGGACGCGCCTCACGTTCACGGTCGAGGGGTACAACGAGACGTTCCACGCCGAGGTATATGCCACCGAGTCGAAGATCGACCCGAATACTCACTATTTCTCGGTGCGTGCGCACTACCCCAATACGCGGGGCAGGCTGCTGCCCGGACGCTTCGTAAGCGTAAAGATCCGGATGCACGACATTCCCGACGCCATCGCCATCCCGACGCAGGCCGTCGTCCCCGAGATGGGCGTGGACAAGGTATTCCTCTACAAGGGCGGCAAAGCCCACGCCGTAGCCATAAAAACCGGGCTGAGGACGGAATCGCGGATACAGGTCGTCGAGGGGTTGGCCCCGGGCGACACGCTGATCGTCTCCGGCACGCTCCAGCTGCGTGAAGGGCTCCCCGTAAAACTCGACACCGTCGAATAAAACCGCCGCCGCATGAATATTTCCGAACTGAGCATCCGGCGGCCGGTAATGGCATCGGTGCTGACGATCATCATCCTGCTATTCGGTTTCATCGGGTACAGCTACCTCGGCGTACGCGAATACCCGAGTGTCGACAATCCCATCATCTCGGTGACGTGCTCCTATCCGGGAGCCAATGCCGATGTGATCGAGAACCAGATCACCGAGCCGCTCGAACAGAACATAAACGGCATCCCGGGCATCCGCTCGATGTCGAGCGTCAGCAGCCAGGGACAGAGCCGCATCACGGTCGAATTCGAACTCTCGGTAGACCTGGAAACCGCGGCCAACGACGTGCGCGACAAAGTGTCGCGCGCCCAGCGCTACCTGCCCCGCGACTGCGACCCTCCGACGGTCACCAAAGCCGATGCCGACGCCACGCCGATCCTGATGGTAACCATCCAGAGCGACAAACGTTCGCTGCTGGAACTGAGCGAGATCGCCGACCTGACGGTCAAGGAGCAGCTGCAGACGATCAACAACGTCAGCGGCGTGCAGATATGGGGTGAGAAACGCTACTCGATGCGCCTGTGGCTCGACCCGGCCAAGATGGCCGGATATGGCATTACGCCCGTGGACATCAAGAACGCCCTCGACCGCGAAAACGTAGAGCTTCCCTCGGGCAGCATCGAAGGCAACACCACCGAGCTGACGATCCGCACGATGGGGCTGATGCACACCACGCAGGAGTTCAACGACCTGGTCGTACGCGAAGCCTCCAACCGCATCATCCGCCTGAGCGATGTGGGACGCGCCGAACTGGGTCCCCAGGATACGCGCAGCTACATGAAGATGAACGGCATCCCGATGGTGGGCGTCGTGGTGATCCCCCAGCCGGGAGCCAACCACATCGACATCGCCGATGCGGTTTACCAGCGCATGGAGACGATGAAGAAAGACCTGCCGGACGACGTGGTGACCTCCTACGGGTTCGACAACACGCGCTTCATCCGCGCCTCGATCGACGAGGTGCGACAGACCGTCTACGAGGCCTTCATCCTGGTCATCATCATCATCTTCCTCTTCCTGCGCAACTGGCGCGTGACGCTCATCCCGTGCATCGTGATCCCGGTCTCGCTCATCGGCACGTTCTTCCTGATGTACGTCGCCGGGTTCTCGATCAACGTGCTGTCGATGCTGGCCGTGGTGCTCTCGGTCGGGCTGGTGGTCGACGATGCCATCGTGATGACCGAGAACATCTACATCCGCATCGAACGCGGCATGACGCCCAAGGAGGCCGGCATCGAAGGCGCCAAGGAGATCTTCTTCGCCGTCATCTCGACGTCGGTCACGCTGATCGCCGTGTTCTTCCCGATCGTCTTCATGGAAGGCATGACCGGCCGCCTGTTCCGCGAATTCAGCATGGTGATCTCGGGCGCGGTGGTCATCTCGACCTTCGCTGCGCTGACCATCACCCCGATGCTGGCGACCAAACTGTTGGTGCGGCAGGAGCGCAAAAGCTGGTTTTACAGCAAGACCGAACCCTTCTTCGTGGGAATGAACAACTTTTACCAGCGCACGCTGGCCGGGTTCCTGCGGCGGCGCTGGCTGGCATTGCCGCTCATTGCCCTGATGATCGGACTGATCGGCTGGCTGTGGCGGGCCATCCCGGCGGAAATGGCGCCGCTCGAAGACCGCTCGCAGATTTCGATCAACACCCGCGGGTCGGAAGGCGCCACCTACGAATACCTGCGCGACTACACCGAGGATATCAACCGCCTGGTCGATTCGCTCGTACCCGAGGCCCAGTCGGTCACGGCGCGCGTATCGAGCGGCTCGGGTAACGTCCGGATCGCCCTGACCGACATCTCGACCCGCAAACGCTCGCAGATGGAGATCGCCGAGGAGCTTTCGGCGGCCGTGCGTACCAAGACCAAGGCCCGCGCCTTCGTACAGCAGCAGAGCACCTTCGGCGGCCGCCCCCGCAACACGCCCGAGCAGTACGTTGCTGTTGATCGACGCCGGCCCGCGGCGCCCCGCGCGCGCCCCCCGCCGCGGCAACATGCCCGTGCAGTACGTCCTGCAGGCCACCGGCATCGAACGGTTGCAGGAGGTGCTGCCCGAATTCATGCGCAAGGTCTACGAAAGCCCCGTGTTCCAGATGGCCGACGTCGACCTGAAATTCAGCAAGCCCGAGGCGCGCATCATCATCAACCGCGACAAGTCGAACCTGCTGGGCGTCTCGACGCGCGACATCGCCCAGACGCTCCAGTACGGGCTCAGCGGCCAGCGTATGGGCTACTTCTACATGAACGGAAAGCAATACGAGATATTAGGCGAAATCAACCGCCAGCAACGCAACAAGCCCGCCGACCTGCGGTCGATCTACGTACGCAGCGACAAGGGCGAGATGATCCAGCTGGACAACCTGATCGCACTGGAAGAGAACGTCGCCCCGCCGCAATTGTACCACTACAACCGGTTCCTCTCGGCGACCGTATCGGCCGGGCTGGCGAAGGGCAAGACCATCGGGCAGGGGCTCGACGAGATGGATCGCATCGCCGCCGAAACGCTCGGCGACGATTTCCGCACGGCGCTGGCCGGCGACTCGAAGGAGTTCCGTGAAAGTTCGTCGAGCCTGATGTTCGCCTTCCTGCTGGCCATCCTGCTGATCTACCTGATCCTCGCGGCGCAGTTCGAGAGCTTCAAAGACCCGCTGGTCATCATGCTCACCGTGCCGCTGGCCATTGCGGGGGCACTGGTATTCATGGCCGCCAACGGGCAGACGATGAACATCTTCAGCCAGATCGGCATCATCATGCTCATCGGCCTGGTGGCCAAGAACGGCATCCTCATCGTGGAGTTCGCCAACCAGAAGCAGGAAGCGGGAATCGACAAACTGCACGCCATCGAGGAAGCCTCGCTGCAACGCCTGCGCCCGATCCTGATGACGAGCGCCTCGACCATACTCGGCCTGCTGCCGCTGACCGTCGCCACGGGCGAAGGTGCCAACGGACGTATCGCCATGGGTATCGCCGTAGTGGGCGGTATGGTGGTATCCACCCTGCTGACGCTCTACATCGTCCCGGCAATATACAGCTACGTATCGACAGACCGGAGTAAGAAACAGAAATAAGGAAGCCCAATGAAACGAGTGATTTTATCGGCCCTGGCCGCGGGGATTTTCGCAACGGCGGCGGCACAGGAGGAGCTGACCCTCCGCAAGTGCCTGGAAATAGGGTTGGAAAACAACTACGACATACGCATCGTGCGCAATGAGGAGCGCATCAGCGACAACAATGCCACGGCGGCAAATGCCGGCATGGTGCCGACGATCGACTTCGAGGCGGGTTATTCGGGGGCGCTGGACAACGAGCGCACCACACCGCGCGAAGGGGACGCATGGTCGGACAACGGCATCTACGACCAGACGTTCAACGCCGGGATCAACCTCAACTGGACGATTTTCGACGGATTCCGCATCCGCACCAACTACAAAAAGCTCAAAGAGATGCAGGAGATGGGCACTGTCCGCACCCGCATCACGATCGAGGACTTCGTAGCCAGCCTGACGGCCGAATACTACAATTACGTCCAGCAAACGCTGCGCCTGCAGAATTTCCGCTATGCCGTGGCGCTTTCGCGCGAGCGGCTGCGCATCACCGAAGCGCGGGTCAGCGTCGGCAATTTCTCGCGCCTCGACCTGTTGCAGGCACGCGTGGACTTCAATGCCGACAGTTCGAAATATATGTCCCAGCAGGAGCTGGTTTCGGCTTCGCGCATCCGCATCAACGAACTGCTGGCCAACAAGGACGTCAACGAAATGCTCTGTATCCGCGACTCGGTGATCGAGGTCAACGGCGAGCTCAAATGGGAGGAGCTGCTGGCACAGACGCTCGACACGAATGCCTCTCTGCTGCTGGCAGGGCATGACAATGTGCTGGCCGAACTCGACCTGAAAACCGTGCAGGCGCGCAACTACCCCTATCTGAACCTGACGACGGGATACGGCTACACCTACAACCGTTTCGGGAACGGGACGACCCGGTCGCGCGGGACGCTGGGACTGAACGCCGGGGTGAAACTCGGCATCACGATCTTCGACGGCAACCGCCGCCGGGAGCAGCGCAACGCTCGCATCGACGTGGAAAATGCGCAGCTCACGCGCGAAAGGCTCGAGCAGTCGCTGCGTGCCAACCTGTCGAACTTCTGGCAGGCCTACCGCAATAACCTCGAGGTGATCCAATTGGAAAAAGAGAACCTGATCGCCGCCAAGGAGAACTACGAGATCGCCATGGAGCGTTACCTGCTGGGCGACCTGCCGGGCATCGAGATGCGCGAAGCGCAGAAGAGCCTGCTCGATGCCGAAGAGCGCATCCTCACGGCGAAATACAATACGAAGGTTTGCGAAATATCGTTGCAGCAGATCAGCGGCAACGTCATGACTTACATGGAATAAACCCGCGGTTCATTATTTCTCGCCTTGGGGCATCGGAGAACGGGCGGAGAGGAAATCGCAGAACGGCTGCCTGTAATTCCCGCAGACAGGGATATACTCCTTGCGAAGACGATGCGGTTGCGGCCGATCACGCGGATTCCGGCGGGCAAGTCCCCCTCGCAAAACAAGGGTGCCCGGCGTGCATTACGCCGGGCACCCTCTCCTACCCAACCTGTCCGGGCCCTGCCCGGACATCGTTACCCGTTACAAATCGATACGCTTGCAGGACGCACCCGCCACATCGAAGGGCTTGTCCACGCCGGGTAACGAAACCTTATGTTTTTTTTCATCCATATTGACAACGATATAGACCTTGCGGCCGTCCGGCTTCCGCCACTCGGCAGCCAGCACCGACGCGTCATCGCCGAACCCCGGAATCTTCACGATGGGGTTGTCGCCCGTCGGGGTGAGCTCGCGGATGAAGAGGCCGCCGTACACGACATCGTGCAGGCTGCGGCGGAAATCCATGAGCGTCTTCATGAAACGCGCCTCGCTGACGGCCTGTTCCGACATCAGCGGGATGGGGTCGACCCACCCGATCTGCGAACCCCACAACAACGCCTTCGCCAGTTCGTAACGGAAGTCGCCCAGCGACATCTTATCCGCCTCGCTCGGCGTATAGGTGAAGGCGCTGGTGACGGCACGGTCGGAATAGACCATCGGGAACACCGGCCGGATGATGCAGTTGTCCTCCTCATGGGGCGTATTGACGACCAGCAGCATGTCGAACAGGTCGATATAGCACTCGGCATTCTCCTCGCTGGTCAGGATCCTGTCCTCGAGCAGGTGGTGTGCGCGGATCTCGCCGATAAGCCTGCGGTAGCCGTCGTACCAGAAATCACCGCCCCCGACCGGATGGCCGTGCGCCTCGTTCCAACAGGGTTCGGGCGCCGCCGCAGCGATCTGGTCGATATAGATTCCGTTCACCCCGATCGCGTGTTGCAGGCTGTCCACCAGCCCGATGATCTTCCGGTGCCAGATATCCGTCGAGGGGCAGGTCACCGTATTGAGGACTTTCGACGTGGGGTAAATCTCGGTATAGAGCGAACCGTCGGGTTTACGGCACGACGCGTCGTAACCGCGGTCGCGCTTATAGCTGTCGGCCGCCGGATCCCAGAGCCGGCCGTTGATATAGGGCGTCACACGCGCCCCCAGAAGCTGGGCGTCACGCACCATCCCTGCAAAACGCTCCTGTGCGGGCAGGTAATCGGGATAATGGGTATCGTAGGGGTAATGATGCCAGAAATACCAGTGCACACCCAGCCCTTGCCCGAAATACCGGGCGGCACGCCGGACGGCATCGTACGTCTGGTCGGTCACATGCTTGGCACGCACCCACGCGTCGGCATCGTAACACCACTGCGGGATATTGCGCGAGGCGAGCGGCTTGCTGCCCCATTCGGTCGTGAAGGTAAACGGACGGTACCACCTGACAACGGCATCTTCCCAACCCTTCGGCGTGAAACCCGTGACCGAGACCCACGGCAGGCGGAACGTCCCGTCCGCGATCCATCCGGCCGAAGCGGGAATGGCATCGCTCAATGCAACCGTCGTCGGCGTACACTGCGCCGAATAGGTCTTTCCGCAGCCGCGGCGGTCTTCCGTCCCGTAATAGAAGGCACCCTCGGCATTGTGTACCACGAGGAACTGCATGGCGGAGGCATGCGACGGGTAACGGGCTTCGAACGTAGCGATGTCGAGCGGCTTCTCGACGCCCCAGCCTTCGGTGGTGATGATCCTGCCGTCTTCGGGGCGTTCGATCACGACATTGGGGAATTTCAGATCCGTGACCAGCCACCCGGCGGGTAGGTCGGCCTCTATGTTCCATTGCAGCAGCTCGCCGCCGTCGGGAAGCGTCACGTACATCCGCACGGGATATTTCACCGGCGAGTAGTCCAACGTCAGCTCCCACGTGAACACCAAAGTTTTGGCCTGGGCGTCATCGCGGACTTGCACCCCGCGGTAAACGGCATGTTCGGGTTTCAACTCCGGATTTTCTCCCTGGGAACCTTTGTATATCAGGATCCACGGCGTTTCGTTCTTGCCTGCTCCGACGACCTGTTTCCCGTTGAGCACCAGTTTCTCGATGTCGAAGCTTCCGCTCCCGCTGAAAACGGCCTCGACCGCACCGTTCGACAGGGTGTAGTCTTCGCCGGTACGGCTTGCGGCCGTTTTATCCTGTGCGAATATTTGCGTGTGTAGCAGGAGGCCCGCCACCAGCATACAACAATTTCTAATCATCATTTATTCCGGGTATTTTATTGAATTTTCAACTCAGCGCAGTTCCATGCGGTGCGGCCGGCGTAGCCGGATGCGGGCATAAACGGCAAATATAATATACATAGGTATACCCTGTTAGCCGGTAAGCCCGAAAGTTTACAGGGCAAAAATAAGCAAAAATATTTTACTTACAAACCCAAAAACAGTAAAAAACTTTTCGAATCATTGAAGCGGCAAAAATCAGGGGAGGCAACTATTTCCCGGCAGGAATGATTCGAGAAGAGATGAAACATAAAAATATAAGATATTGTATTACAAAATTTTAACAGCCAAGACCATCTTAATCCGTTAGCCCAAAGCCAAGTAGCTGATAAAAAGGACATTACTTTTTCACAAATATTTCACAGCCCTAAAAACATCAACAACATATTGAAAATCAACATATTATACACACAAATCCAAGGACATGCAAATCGCACCGCACCCCTTTAAAGTAAAAAAACTTATCAAAAATAGTAATGATAATAATTTTATTGTTATATTTGTTACCGGATAATGAATACTTTTAACTGAATTTCACAAAAAAAAAGTACCACACAGGCCGTATGTTGTCGTATATCAAGTTCTTTCGGCATTGACGGCCATATCGGCAGACGAATTATACAACCGACTAATTATTCACCATACCTAAAAACTAAAACGTGCCTATGGTAAAACAGACGAGACCCGAACTATTGACTTCCTGAAAAACACTAATCCAAAGTGCTTCTAGCCAAGCAAGGATCAATCCAACACGTACGGGCCCGCGGCGCCCGACCGACGCCCGAACCGTACAAATCTACATTAAGTAATTATAAATGAGGAAATATGACAATGACTATACAAAAGCTCTTTTGTAAAATAATGCTCCGGTCATTCGTGTTGATACTGGGGCTTATATCGGTTACGGAATTGAGCGCAAATCCCGAATTTGTGTATTCCGCAAGCAGCCTGGAATCGTCTGTTACCGCCCCGCAAGGGGGGGGGGAACGTCAAGATGACCGGACGCGTCCTGGACGAGACCAAGGCGGGTGTACCGGGAGCCACCGTGATCGTCAAGGGCAGTACCCGCGGTGTCATCACGGGTAATGACGGTACCTTCTCGATCGACGTAAAGCCGACCGATGTAATCGAGATTTCGTACCTGGGTTATGAAACCCAGAGCATTCCCGTCGGAACGAAGACCAACATCGTGACCGAGCTGGTGCGCAAGGTTTCCGAACTGGAGGCGGTAACCGTAGTCGCATACGGTAAACAGCGCAAGGAGAGTATCATCGGCGCCATCAACACCATCGACGCCGGCGAACTGGAAGTGGCAAGCGGCTCGCTCTCTTCGAACCTCGCCGGCAAACTGGCGGGTATCGTCGTGATGCAGCGTACGGGCGAACCCGGATCGAGCGCCGAGTTCTGGATCCGCGGACAGAGTACGTTCGGTGCCAAAACCACCCCGCTGGTGCTCGTCGACGGTATCGAGCGCGACATGGACTTTGTCGACGCGGACGACATCGCCACGTTCTCCATCCTGAAGGACGCAACGGCGACCGCCCTCTACGGTGTGCGCGGTGCGAACGGCATCATCCTGATCACCACCAAACGAGGCACCGAAATGACGGCGCCCCAGATCCGCGTCAAGGCCGAATTCGGCATTACGCAGCCTGTCCAGCTGCCCGAGCTGGCGAACGCTTCGCAGTGGATCGACTACTACAACGAACTCTACCGCGACAGCGGCAGCACCGAGATGCCGATTTCGGACTACGCCCGCCAGATGTACCTGAGCGGCCGCGACCCCGACCTCTATCCGAACGTCGACTGGGTCAACACCATCTTCAAGGACTTGGCCATGACCGGCCGCGTACACGCGAGCGTCACGGGCGGCTCCCCGAAAATCCGTTACTACGTTTCGGCATCCTACTACACGGAAGGCGGTATGTTCAATGTCGCTGACAACGACCGTTACAATGCCCAGATGAACTTCAACAAGTACAGCTTCCGCTCGAACATCGACATCGACATTACCAAGTCGACGCAGCTGGGCCTTTCGCTCTCCACGCAGTATACGACCAAAAACGCTCCCTGCACGACCACGAACGACCTGTACGCCTACACGATGTACGTTACCCCCGTGGCTACGCCGACCGTATTTTCGAACGGCATGCTGGCAATCCCGCAGGAGTCGGGCTCGGTCAACCCCTACAACATGCTGAACAACACCGGATACCGGCGCTACAACACCATGGTGGCGCAGTCCCTGCTGTCGCTGACGCAGGATTTCTCGGACATCATCACCCCCGGCCTGAAAGCCAATGTAAAATTCGCATGGGATGCACAGAACGCAACCCTCCTGGAGCGCGCAATGTCCCCCGTGACCTATTATGCCACCGGGCGCGACGAAAACGGCGAACTGATGCTGACCGCTGCCAACCCCAACGGCAGCAACTACATGCGCCTCGCGACATCGGACTCGTCGGGTACGACGGCCATCAATTTCGAGGGCTCGCTTATCTATGAGCGCCTCTTCGCGGAAGACCACCGCGTAAGCGGCATGTTCCTCTACTCGGTACGCAGCAAATCCAAGAACAGGCCCGTCAATTACATCGACGCCTACCCGACAAAGAACATGGGTATCGCCGGGCGTTTCACCTACGCCTTCCGCGACAAGTATTTCGCCGAGTTCAACTTCGGTTACAACGGTTCAGAGAACTTCGCCCCCGGCAAGCGCTACGGCTTCTTCCCCTCGTACGCCGTAGGATACATGATCAGCAACGAAAAATTCTGGGAGCCGCTGCGCGACAAGGTCAACATCCTGAAAATCCGCGCCTCGTACGGTAAGATCGGTAACGACGAGATCGGCGGGGGGCGGCGCGTCGCGCACACAAACCCCAACGCACTGCGCCGATGTAGGAGGAGCAGGCGCTCTGACACCCGCCGTTTCGCCTACAATACGACCATGAACACCAATGCCGGCGGGTTCACTTTCGGCGACCTGGGACAGACCAACCTGCCCGGCTATTCGACCGGCGAGTACGGCAACCCGGACGTTGCCTGGGAAGAGGCGACGAAGGCCGACGTCGGTATCGAGCTGGGGCTGTTCAACAAGATCAAGATCCAGGCGGACTATTTCTATGAGAAACGCGAAGGCATCTTCATCCAGCGCGAATCCACCCCGTCGGTGGTCGGCACGAAAACGGCGCAGTGGGTCAACCTCGGCCGCATGAAGAACCAGGGTTTCGACATGTCGCTCGAATTCGACCACAGCTTCAACAAGGATTTCAGCATATCGGCACGCGGTAACTTCACCTACAACCGCAACAAGAAACTCTACGACGACAAACCCGACCAGATCTGGAAATACCAGAACCTCGCCGGCTTTGCCAACAACCAGCAGTTCGGCCTGATCGCCGAAGGCCTGTTCGAGTCGGAAGAGGACATCGCCAACTGGCCCAAGCAGGATTTCGGCACCGTGCGCCCGGGTGACATCAAGTACCGCGACGTCAACGGCGACGGCGTGGTCAACACCTTCGACAAGGTGGCCATCGGCTATACGCTCGTACCGGAGATCAACTACGGTTTCGGCGCCAGCGTCAAATGGAAAGGCATCGACGTATCGGTATTCTTCTCGGGCGTGGGCCACGTGACCCGCATCATCCAGGGACAGAACCTCTTCGGCGCTTCGTCGACGATCCTCCGCATGGGACAGATCTTCGAAGATGTGGCCAAGAACCGCTGGACGCTCGACAACCAGAATCCCAACGCCCCCTACCCCCGCCTGTCGCTCAACAAGGTGGACAACAACCAGCAACTTTCGACCTACTGGCAGCGCGACATGAGCTTCATGCGTCTGAAAGATGCGGAGATCGGCTATACGCTCCCCGAAAGCATGACCAAGAAATGGGGCCTGTCCAAGATCAGGTTCTATATCCAGGGAAAGAACCTGGTTACATTCAGCGATTTCAAACTCTGGGATCCCGAGGTAAATGCAAATTACGGTAATGTATACCCCCTCATACGTACCTTTGCAATCGGTGCAAATGTCAACTTCTAAAAAAGGATAAGCAATGAAAAAAATACGAATATTCGCAACCGCCCTGTTACTGGCCTTTACGCTGTCCTCCTGCGAGTCGTTCTTCGACGTGGAACTGGACGACCAGGCCAAGATCGAGGATATTTTCCGGCAGAAAACGGAAGTCCAGAAATACCTGAGCCACCTTTACTCCTACATTCCCCAGGAGGAAGAGGTCGTAGGCATGCACGGCTGGACGGTAGGACGTGCGGACGAGTCGTTGTTCTCGTGGTACCAGTGGGTCTACTACACCCAGTTCAGAACCGGCAACTACAGCAGCGCCACGACCAACTTCAATTACTGGCCGGATTACTACATCGGCATCAACCAGTGCTCCATCTTCCTGAAATATATCGACCTCGACAAGGAAGACACCCCGGCGACCCTCGCATACATGAAGGCCGAGGCCCGTTTCCTGCGCGCCTACTACTATTTCCTGCTGTTCCGCCAATACGGCCCGGTATTCATCTGGGGCGACCAGATCGCCGACGAGACGATCGACGGCAAGACCGTAGACCGCCACACCGTACAGCAGAACATCGACTTCATGGTCGGGGAGCTCGACGCGATCAAGAACGACCTGCCGGTACGCACCGACGACATCGGTATCGACGGCAAGCAGTGGGCCGGCCGTGTTACGCGCGGTGCAGCCCTGGCATTGAAATCGCGCATACTGCTTTATGCCGCATCGCCGTTATATAACGGGTGCGACCTTTACAAAGGCCAGATGCAGAACATACGCGGTGAATTCCTCTTCCCGCAGAGCAAGGATGAAACCAAATGGGAAGCAGCCGCACAGGCAGCCTGGGATGTCATCGAACTGGCAGAAACGGGCTTATACGATCTCTATAAGGACACGGAACAGACCGACGAATTCACGCGTTACATGTCCTCTTATCAGGGCGTAAGGCTGAAGCCCTGGAACAAGGAGACCATCTGGGGATGGTGGAGCCGCTCGGGCGGTTATTCGTGGCTGGGCGGCACGGGCGGTCTGCTGGCATGCGCCATGCCGGGCATGACGGGTGCTTCGGGCGCCGTTTACCAGGGTTACGGCGGTATCCAGCCTTCGCTGAAGCTGGTCGACAGCTATCCGATGTACACGACGGGACGCTATCCCGTGACAGGCTACCAGGGTGAGAACGACATGTCGAAACCCATCGTCGATCCGCAATCGGGTTATCAGGCGACCGGATTCACCGATGGGTACAAGCAGCCCGGTATCGACTGGGGCGACGGCATCAAGGCCCATAACAGCTGTATCAACCGTGATCCCCGTTATTATGCCTGCCTGGTGCCCAACGGCTTCTGGTGGCCCAACAAGACGGAGAACATCAAGTTCACCTGCTACAACAATGACGCCTGCACCAATAAGTGGAATGCAGGTGAAGGCGGCGGTATCACCCGCGTAGGTTATGTATGGCGCCGTCTTTACGAAACCAACAAATCGTTGCGCGAGGCTACCGACTATACCACGATGAAAACGGTTTACCCGGCGTTCCGCCTGGCGGAGATCTACCTCAACTATGCCGAGGCCTGCAACGAAAAGCCCCAGCGCGACGAAGCCGCAGCGCTCGAATACCTGAACAAGGTGCGCGAACGCGTGGGCCTGAATAAGATCCAGGAGGCCTATCCCGAGATCCGCGGCAACCAGGAGCTGCTCCGCTGGTGCATCCAGAAGGAGCGCATGGTAGAGTTCGGACTGGAAGCGATGCGCCACTACGACGCCTGCCGCTGGATGATCGCCAAGAAGGAATACCCGAGCGAGAACTGGACGCTGCACGTAAGCGCCACCACGTACGAAGAGTCTTACGAACGCGTGTCCAACGACTACGTCGGTTCGCCCGCCGTTTTCCGCGACAAGGATTACCTCCATCCTATCAATGCGACACAGATGGCCGAAATGACCAACATGACCCAGAATTACGGACATTAATAAATGCTCGAACCTATGAAAATAAATATGTGGAAACTGTTGCTTGCAGGACTGTTTGCTTCGGCCGCCCTGGCCGGCTGCGAGGACAATCGCAACAACTTCATGGTAGACGATACGATTTCATTTGTCAATGAGGAGCAATATGCCGGCGTATCGGTTTATAATGGAAAATATGAATTGGCAATATTGAAGAACGGCAAGGGACAACAGAGTGCCAAAGCGCTCCTCAGTGTTTCGGAAACTGCCCTGGCCGAATACAACACGGCCAACGGCACCAACTATGCGGTGCTGCCGGCGAATTGCTACAAACTCTCTTCTTCGACGGTCGGCTTTTCGGACGGCGACACCCGTAAATTCGTCGAGGTTACGTGGGACGACGCAGCCATCTTCGCCCTGGGCGAGGGTACGGAGTATGCGATTCCGCTCGAACTCACCGTCGCCAACGACGCGCTGGCCGTCGATGCAAACCGCAATGTGAAGATCATCAATCCCAAACGCGCCTCGATCGGCATGGAGAGGGAGCTGGCGGCATCGTTCCATCCCACCGCTACGCACGAGGTGATCTCGTTCGACGGCGACATCGTGCTCGACAATGCCATCTCGACAATGGATCTGACGGTGAACTACACGATCGACAACAGCCTCGTGGACGCCTACAACCAGGCCAACGGGACGAACTACCTGGCTGCGCCCGACGGGTTCGCCACGCTTGACGCCACCAGCTCGCAGATCGCTGCGGGCGAGACTGCGGCCAAGTTCTCGGGCAAGATCAATTCCGACAAGCTCTTTACGGGCAGCAACCTCGACATCGTGGGCGACCTGCTCGTGCCGGTACGCATCACCTCCACGTCGCTGGACGGGATCACCGTCACGACCGAGGTCATGTATGTCCCCTTTACGATGGACAAGGAAGTCAAGGGCCCGTGGACTGTCCTGGAAGGTAACGGCATCGGTTATGCCTACGACCCGCTGCCCCCTGCATGGAGCGTGGCCATCTACACGGCCGAACGGTTGTTCGACGGCTCGTTCTCCGATGAGTGGATTCCTTTCTGGAATACCCCCAATACGTTCCCGATGGTATTCGTCGCAGACATGGGACAGCGGCAGGTATTTACCAAATTCCGTATCAGCGACAGCTACAACTACCAGGGGAATGCGCTGAACTATCAGATCTATACCGCCGAAGAGTACTCCGGCGCCGGCACCCAATGGAACCTCGTGGCAAGCGGCAAGCGTGCCTATGAATGGGTGAACTGCGGTACCGACAAGACCGACCCGCGGTTGATCTACGATTACCCTGTCCAGAAGACAATTGCAGGCCGCTACCTGAAATTCGTGATCGTCAATGTCGAGCGTCTCGATGCGACGGGCGACTATATGAACGGGCGCTGCAAACTGGGCGACGTACAGGGTCTGGGATTCTAACGATAGATGTTGAATAATTAATCCCGTTGTGAGTTCACTCCCTTTCACAACGGGATTAATTTTAATTTTACGAATTACGACTTACCGACTACGATGCTCAAATTCCTGAAAAATATCATTCCGTTCGCAACGGCCGCAGGATCCTTGCTTCTCGCGGGCAGTTGTTCCCGAACCATGTACCCGCAGGGGCAGCACCGCAGAAACCTGCAGCCCCCCACGGATGCCGTGTTATGTTACGGCGGGGGGCCCCCACACACCCCCTCTCTTCTTCTTCACGGCCACCACCGCACCCCTTTCCTGTGGGACAAGGAACGGCTGGCGCCCTATGTCACCTATGTCGATAAAGAGGGCGGGGAGCACTGGCTCTTCGACGGGTTCATCTTCCTGGAATTCCAGGACACGAACCGTCCCGACGCAGAACTCTACGCCTTCGAGACGGGGCATCTGCGCGACAAGGGCGAATCGGCCGGCAAGGCGCAATGGCAGGAGCTGATCGACTATTATTTCACGGACGGCAACGGGGTCGAGGCCCTCGAAGAGGCCGTGAAGGAGGCCGCCGCGCGGTTGGGCAAAGCCCCGCAGAAGCGCAAGGTCATCATGGTACTCCCCGACCCGGTGATTCACCGGCACTATATCGACACGATGTCGAGTACGACCTATTGGGGAGCATTGGACGGGCGGCAACTGGATTTCAACAGGAATGAAGACCGCATAGCCGCCTGCAAATGGTATATCGACCGGGTACGGGAGCGGTTCGCCCGGGGCAGCTACGAACATATCGAGCTGGCGGGATTCTACTGGCTGCGCGAGATCGTCACCCGGCCGGTGGACACACAGTACAGCTACCACCTGACCCGCTCGGACATCATGCTTCCGCATATCGCCGATTACCTCCACAAGCTGGATTATACGTTCAACTGGATACCCTATTACGGCTCGCGCGGGTACGACGTATGGCAGCAGTTCGGGTTCGACCAGGTCTACCTGCAACCCAACTATTACTGGAAGCCGCAGAACGACATGGATGAGGTTTGCAGACAGATCGACAGCCTGGGCATCGGCATGGAAATAGAGTTCGAGCCCACGCTGCTCAACGCACGCGAAGGCAGCGGAACATTCCGCAAGCGGCTGCGCGACTACATCGACTACGCCAAACGACGCAACATCTACGGCAAACGGCCGTTCGCATATTACCATGGCACCAACGGGTTCTACGACCTCCACGCTTCGGACGACGAGGCCGACCGGGAGTTGTTCGACGAACTTTGCCAGTTCATCATAAACAATCCGTTACGGGCACAACGACCGACAACGGACAGGAAATAACCCATAAACGGATATATTGACCCCGGACGGAAGAGACTGCTCCGGGGTCGGATAAAAACGACAAGACATGACTCGCAGACTTTTTACAGTAGCAATTGCAGTGGTAACAGCCTTGGTTTTCACGCTCCCGACCGGCACCGCAGGCCCGAAGGACAAGCTGTACCCGTGGGAGAAGAAACACAAGAGTCCGGCGACCACGACCGATGCCGTATTATGCTACGGTGCCAGCCATCACCGCAACCCCTTCCTGTGGGACAAGGGGCGCTTCGCCCCCTATGTCACCTACGTCGACCCCGACGGGAAGGAACAATGGCTATTCGACGGCTTCATCTTCCTGGAATCGCAGGATGTCGACCGCCCCGACAGCGGCGCCTACTCGTTTATGACGGGCGTGCTGCGCGACACGGGCGTATCGGCCGGCAAGGAGCAGTGGCAGGAGCTGATCGACTACTATTTCACAAAGGGCAACTGTGTCGACGCCCTGGAACAGGCCGTCAAGGAGGCCACCGCACGGTTGGGCAAAGCGCCCTGCAAACGCCGCGTGATCATGATGATCCCCGATCCGATCATCCATCGACACTACATCGACACGACCACCACGACGACCTACTGGGGAGAACTCGGCGGGCGCCGGTTGGATTTCAACAGCAACGAAGACCGCGTAGCGGCCTGCAGGTGGTACATCGACCAGGTGCGGGCGCGGTTCGCCCAAGGCGATTACAAATACATCGACCTGGCCGGGTTCTACTGGATCCGCGAGATCGCCGCCCAGCCGCACGACACGGAGTACAGCTACCATCTGACCCGTTCGGACATCCTGCTCCCCGAGATCGCGGACTACCTCCACCGGCTCAACTACACGTTCAGCTGGATTCCGTTCTACGACGCCCGCGGCCATGACGACTGGCGCAAATTCGGCTTCGATCAGGTCTACATGCAGCCCAACCACTACTGGAAGCCGGAAAACGACCTGGATTCCGCCTGCATGAAGATCAACCGTGCCGGGACGAGCATCGAGTTCGAATTCGAGGCTTCGATCCTCAGCGCGGATCCGCACAGCGACATATACCGGGCACGGATGCGCAAATACATGGAATATGCAAAGAAACACGGCATCTACGGCACCCGCCCGCTGGCCTATTACCAGGGGAGCAATGCCCTCTACGACCTCTCGGTTTCCACGGACGAAACGGACAGGGAGTTCTTCCACGAATTCTGCCGTTTCGTCGTAAACAACCCGGTACGGACGCAACACACCGGGAAGGGAAACAAATAAAAAAACCTGACATCCCATGAGGAATTACCGAATTATTTTCACGCTTCTCTGCTGCCTGCCCTTCATCGGTTGCGGGGACGGGGACGACGAACCCTCCCGGGGCCCGAAACCGACCCTGAGCATGACGATCGCATCGTCGGGCGCCAACTCCGTGACGCTGAACATGAGGCGTACGAATGCCTCGTCCGTCAAAATCATACACAAGGCCACGGGGGTCATTACGTCCGAAACGGCTCAGAGCGTCGCCCAGAACGGCACGCAATACACCGGGACGACGGTCGAGATCGACGGCCTGGCGGCGCAGACGACCTACACGGTCTTCGCCGTAGCCTGCAACGACTCGGGCGAATACAGCCAGATGCAGCATGTCCGGTTCACTACCGACGCCCCCGGCCCGCAGATGTACCCGTGGGAGCAAAGCCGCAGCGGGATACTCTCCTACACGGACATGGTGCTGTGCTACGGCGGCAGCCACCACCGCCACCCGCATTCGAGGGCA
>OGPB01000526.1_pt1 | contig 25448 bp, 19 predicted proteins | sample 1552821 | NCBI WGS metagenome assembly OGPB01 (sample SAMEA2580192, study PRJEB22360) | human gut metagenome | biome: human gut; feature: human-associated habitat; material: faeces | place: Denmark | collected 2008/2010 | reverse complement strand
AAAATCAATAAAAAAACTGCGAAATTTTTATAAAGTGAAGAAAGTTGAAAGATTTTCCCCCTAAAGAATTAGCCTCCTGCTTAAAAATGCTGCCATATAATTCGGCAGAAGTCCGTTGCGGCAGAACCACAGACAAGCTATAATACAAAGTAAGAGAAAAATATAATCTTACTTTGTAGGAGAATCTTGTATAGAAAAGGAGCACATGGGCTATGAAGATATTTCACTTATCCGACCTTCACATCGGATTGAAATTAATGAATCATGATTTAAGGGAAGACCAGGAATATATCCTGCATCAGATTGTAGAGCGGGCCGGAGAAGAAAAACCGGATGCCATTTTGATTGCAGGAGATATTTATGATAAAGCAGTGCCGGCGGCAGAAGCAGTAGAGGTATTCGATCATTTTATCAATGAACTGACGGAGATGGTGCCGGAGGCTGTCCTTATGATGATTAGCGGAAACCATGACAGCGCACCAAGAGTGAACTGTTTCCGAAGCATTTTATCAAGACAGCATCTATATATGATAGGAAAGCCGCCTGAGACGAAAGAGGAATACATTGAGAAAGTGGCGCTGACGGATAAGTATGGAAAAGTGAATTTTTATCTTCTGCCATTTGTGAAGCCGTCTATGGTAAAGCAGATTGTGGGAACGGATGAAAATGATAACAACCTTTCCTATGATGCAACTTTGCATAAGCTTCTGGAAAGAGAAAATGTAAATGAAGCAGAGCGGAATGTGCTGGTGAGCCACCAGTTCTATCTGCCAGCAGGAAAAGCTGCGGAGGATGTTGAGCGTATGGATTCCGAAATCTGCACCGTGGGAAATATTGATGAAGTGTCTGCGGATGTGTTGGAGCGGTTTGACTATGCGGCATTGGGACACATTCATAAGCCTATGACCGTGGGAAAAGAGTGTTATCGTTACTGTGGAACACCTCTTGCCTGCTCCGTCAGTGAAGCGGGACAGCAGAAAGGCATTATCATGGTGGAACTGGAAGAAAAGGGCAGGCTTTCCACCAGAGTAATTCCGTTAAAACCACTGCGTCAGGTGCGTATTGTGGAAGGAGAATTAGAAGAAGTATTAAAGCAGCCATCCGATAATTTTGTAACTGTGATTCTTACCGATAAGGTGGATGTCAATGTCTTTGATATGCAGGACCGGCTGCGTCATGCATTTCCCCATTTGCTGGAAATCCGAAGAGAAACGCTGCACAAAGCCAATTATGAAATGGAAAAATTCCGGCATGAGGCAGAGCTTGATGCCTTTTCGCTATGCTGTGAGTTTATCGGAGAGATGAAGAAGGAAGAGAGAGAAATTCTTAAGGAAGTCATCAATAAAGTAGAGGAGGAGAGTGAGTTATGAGACCATTAACCTTGGAAATGCAGGCATTTGGGTCCTATGGAGACCGGACGAAAATTGATTTTCGAAAACCATCCCAGAATTTATTTCTGATTACCGGAGATACCGGTTCCGGCAAGTCCACTATTTTTGATGCCATAGCCTTTGCGTTATATGGAGAAGCCAGTTCCACAGCTAATAAAAAAAGTGGAACAGAGCTGCAGAGCCAGTTTGCCACAGCGGGCGCAGAGCCTTATGTGGAATTGAAATTCTGTGAAGGAACAGAAGAAAGCGGCGTCTATACAGTGCGCCGTGTGCCAAGACATGTCCGCCCATTGAAACGGGGAAACGGTGAAAAAGAAGAAAGCGAATCCGTTACCTTAATCATGCCGGATGAAATCGTTTATTCGCAAAAGGAAACGAATCAGAAAATCATTGATATTGTCGGGCTGAACAAGGGGCAGTTTATGCAGGTGGCAATGATTGCCCAGGGAGAATTTATGGAACTGCTCCGGGCAAAATCCGATGAGAAAAAAGTGATTTTCCGAAAATTATTCCACACAGAAAAATATGAAAAGATTGCCAATGAATTAGGAGACCGGAAAATGAATCTGAAAATTTCGGCGGAAAGGGGCGATGGTATGTTAAATTACCTGGAACAGGGAATGATCCTGTATGTTATGGCGGCAGTTTGTGTGATTGGAGTTATCAGCAGATTTGCAGCAAACCGTTGTTACAAAAGTTTGATTCGACAATCTGATAATCTGGCAGCGGCAAAGGACAAGCAGCTGCAGCAGATGAAGACAAAGTACGAGAGCATTTATAGGATGAATTGCGGAATAAAAAATACAGAAGCATTTGTAAGTAAAATGCAGCAGCAGTATCGTATAGCAGGAACACGTCTGACGAGTTGGGAAAATTGCAGTATTTACTGTGCGGCAGCAGCATTTCTAATAGGTGCCGTATCCTCGTTGATTCTTTATTTGAATAAAGGAAGTGTTCAAAATTGTGTATTGTATCTGGCTGGAGGAAGTTTGATGGCAGCTGGGATGATTGTGCTTTCTGGTTTGATGGGAAATAGTTCCAACAAAGATCTTCTTGAAACAGCACTTGTCCACTATTTTGAAAATGTGCTTGTTGTGCGAAGTGCAAGAGATATGCCAGATGGCATCAGTGAGGAGCAGCCAGACGAGCTTGTGCAGCCAGAACGCGAGGCTGCTAGAAGCAGTGCAGCAGCCAGAGCACGAGGAGCAATGAGGGATGATCTTTTTATGCAGAAAAAGGATGGTGCACAGAAAGAAAATAATGTGTCAGCGGAGAATGAAAAGCGGGTGAACCGCCCAGAGCTTGTCAGAAAGGAAGAACCTGAAAAGGATCATCAAAAGCAGTTAGAGGAGTTAAAAGAGAGCCTAGCGCAGATTGCAGCGGCCCGGGGGGAATCCGGGGATCGACAAGTACATAAGCAGCAGACAAGAAAGCTCTCCCCAAAGGAAGAGCAGCTGATCAATGATATTATAAGTCAATATTTGTCATAAGGCTAACATAAACTGGCTGTCTAGGCTATCTTGAAATTAATTAGCAAAGAATTAATCTTCTTCAATGATCTGAATTTCAAGATAGTCAAAATCGATTGCCTCAATAAAACTGTCCTGAGTGAAGCGTGTTTTGGCGTGACGCTTAAAATCAGAAATGTTTGATGGCAGCCAGATTGGGACGGCCAGATCAAATTCATGAGCGATGTTTTCGAGTGCTGCGAACACCTTTTTGGTGCGGGTCATATCGAGTGATGGATTTTCAACAACAAAATCCTTGAGAAGATGATTGTCTGCGAAGACTTTACCCCACATGCGAAACATAAAAACCTCCTAAAAAGAAAAAACTTGTGCTATAGTGAAAAATAGTATATAGTAAACTATAGGAACTGTAAATTGATTGAAAACTGACTTTGTTTTGTGGTCAGTATAACAAAAACAATTCTCAAACGCAAGTGCGAAAATGGGAATGGTTCTTGATAATCATCGTTAGGAGGAGTAAAAATGGACGATTATAGGCAGCCGGATACTCCGGAAACAGCTAATGAAGTTGAAATGCTGCTTGATCAGCAGGCAGAACAGGCTGTGTCAAATGAGGCATCAAAGGAGACATCAGCTGATATGAAAGCAGAGCCGGTTAATCTGGAAGAAATTGTGCAGCCCAAGGAGCAGCTAGAAGAAGTAAAAGAGCAGCCAGAAGAACTGATGGAGGAAGCACAAGAGCAGCCAGAAGAATCAGAACTGACTGAGCTTACAAAAGAACAGTCAGAAGAATCAGAGCAGGCTGAGCTTAAAGAAAAACAGCTGGATGAATTAGATGCCGCATCGACAGAAGAGTCACAAGAAGGTTCAATGGAACTTTCAATGGAACCTTCAATGGAATCTTCTATGGAAGTGGAAGCAAAGCCAGAGGATGAGGCAACCAGAGAAGCTCAATCATCCGTCTTTGGTCAAGCTGTTACACTTGATGCAATTCATGATTCTGAGTTAATTAAAACAGTAAATAGGGCGAAGCAGTTGTTAAATGATCTTGATGAGGCAGAGAAGGATAAGACACGCCTGACTGGTGAGTTAAAGCAAAGCGAGAAGGCATACAGCAGCATGGAAAAGAGTGTGGCAGAGGGAATTACCACGGCACTTAAAAAGAAAAAAGAAGAAATTGCTGCAACGTATGATCGTGAGCTGAGTCAGTATCAAGATCAGATTGATGTATGTAAAACTGAGCGTGCAAAGGCAAAGGCCAATGCAATAGCACAGCGCATTCAGGTTGAGACAGCGCCTTTAAATCAACAGAATCAGCAGCTAGAGGCACAGATTGAACTGAAATTTAAAGAAAATAAAGTTCCAGTCGTATGTAAAAAGCGTGCGATTTCCATGCTGTTTTTCCCTAAAAACAGCAGAGATTGGACAATTGATATTTTAGTTGGTGTGGGCTTGATTTTCTTTATTCCATTGTTTTTCTCATTGGCAATTTCGAATCGTCTTGTGCTGGCATTTACATTTTTTGTATATGTGGGTGCATTATTTACTGTATATTTGTATTTGCTTCACAAGTATATGCTGAAGTTTGCAGGTGTAAATGAAGAGGTGGAGGAACTTCGAAAGCAGATCCGCATTAATAATAAGAACAAGCAGCTGATGACGAACCGCATCAAGAAAAGTCAGGATGAGACGGGCTACAATCTGGGCAGCTTTGATGATAAAATCACAGGTATTCAGCAGGTTATGCAGAATACAGTAGAAAAGCGCCAGGAAGCACTTGAAAATTTTGAAAGCGAAATTCGTCATCAGATCACAGCAGACATTACAGCTGCCAACAAGGATGAGCTTTTAGGGCTGCAGCAGGAGTTTGAGAGCAAGCGTCAGGAACTTTCAGATAAGAAGGAAGAGATTGAGCAGATCGAAAAGCAGCTCAAGGAAGAATATGAGCCTGTCTTTGGAAAGGATCTGCTGTACAAGCAGCGTTTAAATAAGTTTGATTCCTTCTGTCAGGAGAATGCAGATCTGTCGCTTGAAGAGGCATTGACTCAGTATAGGGCACTGTCTGGAAGTAAGCTGTTAAAAAAGTAAAAAGTCCCTGATAAATTTCATCAGCCAGATTCATCATGAAAGAAAGTGGGACACTTTGACGGTGAAATGGAATGGGATTGTCTTCGCAGCTTGTGACCCCGGTAATAGAGATTTCTCCCACCGGGGGAAGCGACTTTGCAACACCCTCGCCAGGATATAATGCACTGTTTGAAAGACAAAGCATGCCAAGATTTTCTTTAGCACCTATTGAGGCATCTATTGCAATTGTGAGAAAGTCGCCCAGATGCTTCACATAATGAAGCTTTTGACGCAGATTCACAGCATGTACAGGATGAGCAAGCGATCCGCATACAACAAATGTATGCTGCATGGTATCGCAAAGACGCTCTAATTTATAACCTACTAAAGGACCAAGACAGTCCCCAGGGACACGGTCACTGCCAATACAAAGGAAAAGTATTGGTCGGTGGCCGTTCTTTTTTTGGCTTAAATCAACAAGATTGGCTAAACGGCAGGCAAAGCCTTCCGAGGAAAAATCAGTTTGCGAAAAATAGGATGGAGAGTTGACTGTGTTCATAGATACCGCCTTTCTGAAACGTTCTTTGCTTCATTCTATCCGGGGAAGAAGCGCTTTATTCGCTTGTCGAAAGATTATGTGTATTCGACAGGCGGTTTTGGCAGATTCTGCACGGTTGTAGTGATACGATGTGCTAAGAAAGATGGAAAATACCGTGCATAAACTGCATGGAACTGGTCTGGAGGTGTTATATGGAAGAGGAAAAGAAACTGCCAAAAAATATTCGTCAGATGGCAGAAAAAGAAGAGCGGGTTAGAGTGTATCTGGAAGACTATGCATATACATTTATTCGTAAATTAAATTGTACAGGGCATGTACGCACTGGTATATTGCTTGGAAGCAAAATGGTTACAGAAAACAAAAGATGCTGGTTTGTAAAGGGAGCAGTTGAGTTAGAGGATGCGCAAGGCAGTACTGAAGAAGAAAATGAGCAAAAAACAGCGATTACGCAGCAGGTCTGGGATAATACGTTGTCAGTGATACAGGAATATTTTCCAGGATGCAGTATATGTGGCTGGTTTATAAGCGGAACAGAAGAAAATTTTCCAGATGGTGAAGAATTAAAAAAAACACATCGTCAGATTTTTTCGGGGGAAAATTGTTTGATGTACTGGAAGAAGGGTGATGAGGAAAGCTTTTGGATGGAGGAAGAAGATACAATTCTCCATTTGAAGGGGTATTTTGTTTATTATGAGAAAAATAATGAAATGCAAAATTATATGCTGAGCCGCAACGCGGATCAAAGTGAGGATGTCAGCGATCAGGCAGCGCTTAATTTTAGAAAGATTATGAAGGAAAAGCAGGATATAAAGCATCCGCAAAAGTCAAAACACATAAATCAGACGCCTAAGTTAACAGCAGAAAACGGCATATGGGTAAAGGCAGGGGCGGCAATTCTTTTTATTATTTTAGTAGGAGGTGGTGTCCTTTTTTCAAGAGGGATGAATAAAAAAGAGGATTCTGTGCAGGCGCTTGCAGTAGGAGCATCTGTGGAGAGAAAAAGCGGTGAGAGCGAGCAGGTTGCTTTTGAATCAGAAAGCGAACAAATTGCGGCAACAAAAAATGACATTGGTGCATTGTCAGCGTCTTTAAAAGAAACGGAGAATACGCTTGAAGTTTCAGCTACAAAGATACCAGAAAGCAGTGAAGAAAAAGCTTCAGTTGCAAAAACACCAGAAAGCAGCCTTTCTTCATCTGAGACAGAAAAAAAGGACGTGGCAGCTATTCAAAATGGCGGGATTTTTTCTGGAGATATGATGTTTTATAAGGATGGTCTTGGAGCATCAGTGTATCGTATCACAAGCAGTACCGAAGCATCAAAAAATGAGGAATCAGATGCAGCATCATCAGAAGAAAACGAAAGCAGTACGCAGGAAATTTTAACGGTAGCAGCACCAACGTTGCCCACAGAAGAAAATGCAGCACAGGGGACGAGTGAGGCAGCAGAAGCAGCAGTAAATCGTCCAGCCTCATACACGGTTCAGCCTGGTGATACATTGATTGAGATTAGTAAAAAATTTTATGGTTCTTCACAGATGGTTATGCAGTTAAAGGAAGTAAATGGACTTGATGATATAAATAAAATTTATATTGGACAGGAGCTGAATTTGCCGTGAAAATTTTTAAGGAACTTTGACACACACCCTTGGATATGTTATACTTTTTTGGACACTGTGCAGCTGTATGTAAGATGCAGCTGGAGTTTGAAAGTCAGCACAGTGGTGGAAAGGAAAGTACATGGCAAGGGACAGTGAATTTCAACGGGAAAGAAAGAAGAAGCAGCTTAGGCAGAGCATGGTTACGAACGATAAGGTTCGCAGTGCACCAGTAAGCTGGGCTGAAGATCATAAAAGAACAGTCAATATCGCAGGAATTGTTGTCGTAGTGTTGGTGTTAGCTGTTGTGCTGGCGTGGTTTGTGGCAGAACGGCTGTGGCGTTACAAAACATATGAAGTCAGCTGGAGAACTGATGTGTCGAATGCGTCATCAGCAGGATACGTATCATATGGAGACGGCATTGTCGTAATGAATAAAGATGGTGCTACGTATTATGACAAAAAGGGCACAAAGGTGTGGTCTGCGCCATATGATATGAGCAATCCAAAGGCAAATGTCAAAGGTGATTATCTTTTGATTTATGATTTAAAAGGAAAAAATTTTGCAATTTGCAATAAATCAGGAATCACTGGAAGCGGAACTACATCTCAGATAATCACAAAGGGAGTGATTGCGTCGACAGGTGTAACTGTGCTTCAGTTAGAAGATCAGGATGCGAGTTTAATTTCTTATTATCGAAATACAGGCGAGGAGCTTGCAGTTTCGATTCGCAATCCGCTCCAGATTGATGGATATCCGCTTGACATTAGTGTTTCGCCAAATGGTCAGCAATTAGCTGTATCATACTACTCAATTTCTGAGGGTGTTGGAACAAGCAGTATTTCTTTTTACGATTTTGAAAAGGGAAAAGAAGCTGCAGATCGTATAGTAGCAAGTTTTGATTATTCTGAAAATGGCGCATATGTCCCGAAGGTTGTCTATTTAAGTGATACAAAAGCGTTTGCAGTTGGAGATTGCTGCATCAGCTTTTTTGACGTGTCAAACAGAACTGCAATTACTCGAAAAGATATTGCTGTTGAAGGAGAAATTCAGCGTATTTTCTATAATAACGAATACCTTGGTCTTGTTGTACGTGATGAAGCGAAAACAGGCTATCAGCTTCATATTTACACGTCAGAAGGAAATGAAAATGCTGTTACAGAGCAGGATGAACTTCATACAGGCTATGCATTTCAGCAGAGAAATATTGTAATGTATGATGCGGATTATTGCGAGGTTCAATCATTTTCAGGAAGAATACGTTTTGCGAGAGAGTTTGGAAATAATTTGTATACTGTCATTCCGGGCGACAAGTTTAAGACCTATTATTTGGCGACAATGGAGGAGCTTCAGCAAATTAAGCTACGATAACATAAGAAAAACTTGATTTTCGTGCAATGGTCTGGTAAACTGAGCATAAATACAAAATTAAATGCGCTTAAGCGCGGAATGGAGACGAAGATGAATAACATTGATACAATGTCAGTAAATGCGATCCGTGTATTATCTGCAGATGCGATTCAGAAGGCAAAGTCAGGACATCCTGGCTTGCCGCTCGGCTGTGCATCTGTAGCCTATGAGTTATGGGCAAAGCATTTAAAGCACAACCCAAAGGATCCAGATTGGAAGGATCGTGACCGCTTTATTCTTTCTGGAGGACATGGCTCTATGCTTTTGTACTCCCTGCTTCACCTGTTTGGTTATGGTGATTTAAAAAAGGAAGATCTGATGCAGTTTCGTCAGTGGGGTTCTCTGACACCTGGTCATCCGGAGTATCGCCACACAGTTGGTGTTGAGGCAACGACAGGACCTCTTGGTGCTGGTATGGGTATGGCAGTTGGTATGGCAATTGCAGAGCGTCATATGGCGTCTGTATTTAACAAGGAAGGATATCCGGTTGTAGATCATTACACATACGCACTTGGCGGCGATGGATGTATGATGGAGGGTATTTCATCTGAGGCATTTTCTCTTGCAGGTACTTTAAAGCTGTCTAAGCTGATCATTTTCTATGATTCCAACCGCATCTCTATTGAGGGATCAACAGATATTGCATTCACAGAGAATGTTCAGAAGCGTATGGAAGCATTTGGTTTCCAGACCATTACCGTTGAGGATGGAAATAACTTAGAGGAAATCGGCAAGGCAATTGAGGCTGCTAAGGCAGATACTGAGAGACCATCTTTTATCACTGTAAAGACTCAGATTGGTTTTGGATGTCCGGCAAAGCAGGGCAAGGCAAGTGCACATGGCGAGCCGCTTGGTGATGACAATATTAAGGCAATGAAGGAAAACTTAGGCTGGCCGTCAGAAGAGCCATTCTTCGTACCAGAGGAAGTTTATGATCATTATAAGGAAATCGTAGAAGGCTTACAGCCGGCAGAGGATGCTTGGAATAAGATGTTTGCAGAATACTGCGAGAAGTATCCAGAAATGAAGGAACTGTGGGATACTTACTACGATGAGGATTTGGCAGAGAAGGTTTGTGACGATGCTGATTTCTGGGCTTATGATGATAAGGCAGATGCAACAAGAAATCTGTCCGGCAAGATGATCAATCGTATCAAAGATAGAATGCCGAATGTAATCGGCGGTGCAGCTGACCTTTCCCCGTCCACAAAGACCTATATGAAGGACGAGGGTGATTTCTCAGCAGAAAATTATGCAGGACGCAACATGCACTTTGGTGTTCGTGAGCTTGCCATGACAGCAATCGGAAATGGTATTATGCTTCACGGCGGACTGAGAGCATTTGTTTCTACCTTCTTCGTATTCTCTGATTATACAAAGCCGATGGCACGTCTGTCTTCAATCATGGGCGTACCGTTAACCTTCGTATTTACACACGACAGTATTGGTGTAGGAGAGGATGGACCGACTCATGAGCCGATCGAGCAGCTTGCAATGTGGCGTGCAATGCCGAACTTCCATATGTTCCGTCCGGCAGACGCAACTGAGACAGCAGCTGCATGGTACAGTGCAGTTACATCTAAGAGAACACCGACTGCACTGGCACTGACCAGACAGAATCTGCCGCAGATCGAGGGAACCTCAAGAGAGGCATTAAAGGGTGGTTATATTGTACAGGATTCCAAGAAGGCAGTTCCGGATGCGATCATTATCGCTTCTGGTTCCGAGCTGTCTCTTGCTGTAGAGGCAAAGAAGGTTTTAGCAGAGGATGGAATCGACGTTCGTGTCGTATCCATGCCATGTATGGATATCTTCGAGGAGCAGTCTGAGGAGTATAAGGCAAAGGTTCTTCCAAAGAATGTAAGAAAGAGAGTTGCAGTAGAGGCACTTTCTGGATTTGGATGGGATCGTTATGTCGGACTTGACGGTGACATCATCGGAATGAATCGTTTTGGTGCATCTGCTCCGTACAGCAAACTGTTCCCATACTTCGGATTTACCGTAGAGAACGTAGTAGCAAGAGTAAAGGCACTGTAAAAAATGTAAATAAAAACGCAACCACTGGGGACGGGAAAATGCGGCACTGTAGTGCCGCATTCCCGTCCCTGTTGGCTATTGGAGAAAAATTAAATGGAAAAAGCAGAAAAAACAGGAATACGTGAACAGGTATTAAACGAAATTATTGATTTTGCAGAGAAATATGATGTAAAAAAAGTGGTTTTGTTTGGTTCAAGAGCAAGAGGAGATTTTAAACGCACCAGTGATATTGATTTGGCAGTTTATGGTGGAAATTTTGATCGTTTTGCATTGGATGTAAACGAAGAGACATCAACTCTTTTGCAGTTTGATATTGTTGATGCAGATAGAAAAATGCAGCCGGAATTGATGGAATCAATAGAAAAAGAGGGAGTGGTTTTATATGAAAAAATATGAGAATTTTTGTGCATCTTTAAAAAATATGAAGGAAATTTATGATTATGATGAGCCTTACAATACAGTTGTGTTAACTGGCCTTGTTGGACTGTATGAGATTTGTTTTGAGCAGTCATGGAAGATGATGAAGGAAATTCTTGAAATTCATGGTTACGAAGAAGGCGCTACAGGCTCACCTAAAATTATTTTAAGAACAGCATATAGAGCAGGAATGATTAAAAATGAAGACGCTTGGTTAAGTGCATTGCAAGAACGAAATAATGTAACGCATTCTTATAATGAAAAAATTGCGCTTGAGATTGTTCGTCAGGCAAAAGCCATTTTTTATGATTTATTTGTTCAGCTTAAGGATGAGATTGATAAAAATTGGCTGTGAAAAAGTGAAGAAAGCCAGTGGGACGGTAAAAAAGCCAGTGTACCTGTCCCGCTGGCTTACAGGAGTCTTTGAAACGTATGAATATCAGGAATGTACGTTCGGAGAAGTGCAGAATGCACAGATGACGGTAATATCAGAAGGTCCAGAAGCAGCGGGGTGAATGCAGGCTAAGAATTGTCCCTGTCTCCAGTGGAAAAATTACCAAAATGCCGAAAATAGTCCATTTTATTTTTCTTATATATGTTTTAAAATGCAGATAGAAAACTCTATTAAATGAAAATATGAAAAATGTTCAGGAGGCAGTGACAATGCAGAAAACAGCAGATGAGGTTACGGTAAAGCAGGTTCACATTAAAGATGATTTCTGGTCTGAAATCCAGAATCGCATCATCAATGTGGTGATCCCATTTCAGGAGCATGTATTAAATGATGAGGTAGAAGGCGTTGCAAAGAGCCACGCAATCGAAAACTTCCGTATCGCAGCAGGGCTTAGCACCGGTGAATTTTATGGAATGGTTTTCCAGGACAGCGATGTGGCAAAGTGGCTTGAGGGTGTTGCATATTCATTGACTGTTAAGCCAGATGCAGCACTTGAAAAGCGTGCTGACGACATTATTGATATTATTGAGAAGGCACAGCAGCCGGATGGATATTTGAATACTTATTTTACAATCAAGGAGCCAGAACATCGTTGGCAGAATCTGCAGGAGTGCCATGAGCTGTACTGTGCAGGTCATATGATGGAGGCAGCAGTGGCTTATTATCAGGCAACTGGCAAGGATAAGCTGCTTCATGTGATGGAGCGAATGGCTGATCACATTATCAGTCGCTTTGGTGAAGGAAAGGAGCGCGGAATACCGGGTCATCAGGAAGTTGAGATTGGTCTGATGAAACTCTACCGTGTAACTGGAAAAGAAAAATATAAGGATATGGCACGTTTCTTCCTTGAGGAGCGCGGCAAGAATCCAAACTATTTTTATGAGGAAAAGCAAAAAAGAGGATGGATTCACTTTGGTCAGTATGGAATGGATCCGCTCGATACAAAGTATGCGCAGGTGTATAAGCCGATTTACGAACAGGACAAGGCAGTTGGCCATGCAGTTCGTGCTACATATATGTATACGGCAATGGCAGATCTGGCAGGTGAAGACAACGATGAGAAGCTCTATAAGGCATGCAAGCGCTTATGGAACAACATTGTTAACCAGAGAATGTATTTGACAGGCGGAATTGGTTCAACCACAGATGGTGAGGCTTTTTCTGAGGATTATGATTTGCCGAATGATATGGCATATGCAGAAACATGTGCATCAATCGCTATGGTATTTTTTGCAAAGCGTATGCTTAATATTGAGGCAGACGGAACTTATGCAGATATTATGGAGCGAGAGCTGTACAATGGCACAATCAGTGGTATTCAGCTTGATGGAAAGCGTTACTTTTACGTAAATCCGCTTGAAGTACAGCCAGGTATTTCAGGAAAGGTATTTGGATACCGTCACGTACTTCCAGAGCGTCCAGGCTGGTATGAGTGTGCATGCTGCCCGACAAATCTTGTGCGTTTAATGACATCTCTTTCTGCTTATGCTTGGAGTGAGGGAAAAGATACGATATATTCCCATCTGTTTATGGGTCAGGAGGCAGATCTTGAAAAGGCAAAGATTCAGGTAGAAAGCCGTTATCCATGGGAAGGAAAGGTAGTTTATCATGTTTCTCCAAAGAAGAGCGATTTTACATTGGCAATCCATATTCCGGGATATATCAAAATAAAAGAACATCATCTGCAAGTGACCATTAATGGTGAGCCAGTCTGCATTGAGGCTGTAATTCGAAAGGGTTATTTGTATATAAATCAGACATGGAGAGAAGGTGATACTATAGAGATTACCTTTGATATGCCAGTCAGAGAGGTATATGCAAATAATAAAGTTCGAGATGATGAAGGCTGTGTAGCATTGATGAGAGGCCCAATCGTTTATTGTTTTGAAGGTGTAGATAATGATGGTGATGTGCAGAGCCTGCGTATTCCAGAGAATGTAAAGGCAGAGGCTGTATTATGCAAGGAAGGAAAGCTTTCTGGAAATATGCTGTTAAAGGTAGATGGCTATCGGATTCATACAAGCGATGCGCTTTACAGTGAAGAACGTCCAACGAAAGAAAAAGAGACGCTAACCGCAATCCCATATTATGCATGGGCAAACAGAGGTGAAAATCAGATGCGCGTGTGGATGCACGAGTTAAGCTGATTTTTGAATGGCAATCATTAAATTTCCCCTCCCAAGCATTGTGTGGTTGTCAGCAATAAATTAGAAATCCCCGATTATGCAAACTTTGTGCTTGTATAATTGGGGATTTTTCTCTATGATAGGGATAGAAAGCTAACCGAGGGAGCAAAGGCGTGAAAGTAATCTTTCGGACAATTTTCGTAATTCAGAAAAGAGGGTATACGGATGAATAAGCAAATAAAAACAGTGGCAATTTTTTTGACAATGATTTGTGCAGTAGTTGTTAGCTGCCACAAAGTCCCGCAAAAACAGCCAGCAGATAAAACCTCTTCAATCGCATCAAATGAGGAATATACTTCAATTTCACTTTTATGCGATGTCAATTTTTGGGAGCCGCCAGTGTGGGATTCGACAGAGGGGACGATCACCGGCGATATCTCAAAGAAAACAGGTTCTGTTCTAAATGTGATGGAAACAACGCAGGATGCTGATACGCAGCTAAAGATTTTGCTGTTGAATGATAAGCTTCCCGATTTGGTCTCAGTGGTTGACAGCACGGCGATCAGTCAGCTAGTCAGTTCAGGTAAGGTCTGGAGACTTGATGAATTTTTGCAGACATATAAGCCTGATTCGCATTTGCTGACATTTTTTCCAGAGGATATGAAGGCAGAGCTTATAAAGCGTGATGGGGCATGGTATGCTTTTCCCTCTCACATGAACTCAACAGATGCCAGAGAAAAATGGCCGCCGACAACGCGATATGAGGCGGTTACGAAATATGGAAGCAATAATGCCATCATATGGAATAAAAAGCTGCTTGAGAAAGCAGGCCTCAAAGTGGAAGATCTAAAGACCGAGAGTCAGGTGCTAGCTGCATTTGAAAAGGTAAAGGACATGGAAGTCGATGGTGAAAAAGTAAATCCGTTGATGATTGATGGAAGCGTATGGCAGGAGTCAACGCTGCCATTTTTACAAAGCTCGTTTGGCGCAGAGTGGTTGGATGAAAATGAAGAATATATGGACATTACACTACAGCCACAGACTAAAAATGCATTGAAATTTCTTAATACAGTGATGAGCAAAGGGTATGCGCAGCCTAAGCAGATTAACATGGATATAAAAGAACTTCAGGATGCAATACAGAACAAGCCGTATCTTTGCTTTATTGGAAATATCAATAATACCGGAGTTATGATGGATGAGTGGATTTCAAGCGGACCAATCTTATCAAATGACGAAAGCAGTCCTGTTTTTGGAGTAAGCACACGCGCAACGACTGGCTGGATTTCAACCTTTATCTCTAAACGATGTGAGCATCCAAAGAAAGTAGCAGAGTTTATTGATTACATGACAAGTGAGGAAGGCATGGAACTTTGGTGTATGGGCTATGAGGGAAAAGATTTTCGTGTGAATGAAGATGGATATTATGAGTGTTTGATCTCAGCAGATGAGGTAGAAACAAAAAAACTTCATATATGGTGGATGTTTGTTAATACTGCATGGGAGAGAAGCATCATAAAGGATGAAACCGAATTGGCGCTTAGTGATGACGATGCGCACACAGCTTATGCAAGAGACGAGAATGTCGTTATGTATGATTCATCATTATATAAAATGCCAGAAGGTTTTATCTCATCGGAGAGTGAAGAAGGAAAAATAGAAAAGGCTGTGGAGGAGTGGAAGACACAGCAGCTGCCAAAAGTGATATTGGCAGAGAGTGATAATGCATTTGAACAGCAGTATGGATTGCTTATTAATGGATTAAAAGCAAAGGGAATTGAACAGCTTGATGAGAAAAAACAGGAAGGATATCGTCAAAATTGCGAGGAATATGAAAGTGAAAACCATAAAATCAATAAGCAGAAGGAGGCATCCAGAGAATGAGAAAACGCTTAAAAGACAGTCTTGTTGTTCAAATGCTTGTGTTTGGTGTGATTATTCTGCTGTCGCTAGCTGTAATATTTCTGTTTAATAATGAGCTCATTCGAAGAAAACTTCGCGAAAATACATTGGCATTAAACGAAAAGCTGTTAGTTCAGACGGAAAATAAATTGAAGAATTATTCGGAAAGTCTAAATAATATTGCAATGGTAATGGCATATTCACCTACAACGGAACAGTTTTTTGAGCAGGATAGTTTAGGCATGGTTATGATGCAGAATAGTCTGATGGAAGTGCTTTCCAACACAATGCTGCTTGACGAGGATATTGTTGGAATTTATCTGTTTGACAAAAATAAAACATTGCTTGCATCCATGGGAAAAAGGCTTAGCAGCGAAAGGCTGTTGGTTGAATCTTATGAAAGCCGTCGGTTTGGAAATTTATTTTGTCCAGAGGAAGGTGACAATTATTATTATACAGCATCATTTCCAATTTATGATTTGAGCAGCTCTGTTTATGGAAAGAAAATAGGAACTAGTATTTTCCTGATGAAGACAGATGGCATGGAGAGTATGGTAAGGGGAAGTGGTGCAACAGAGTCTGTTGGTGTTTATCTGGCAGATCAAAACAGAAAAATTGTTGCATCATCTGAATCTACACAGTGGAGCATTCTGACAAAGGAGCTGTGTACCACAAATAAAAATTATTATGTTCAGACGCATTCAGCTGGAATTGCAAATTGGATTTTAGTAAGTCGTCTTCCTGTTTATGAGCTTTATAATGATACACGAAGCGGAGGTACAACAGTTAAAATTGCGTATGCAGTTGCCTGCTTGATGATTTGTGTATTCATTTATTTTTGCTATAAAAAAATCATTCAGCGTATTCATCGAATGGATGAATTTATAAAAGAGGTAGCTCAAAATCCAACAGCGCGATTGACAGATTATCGTGAAGATGAGATCAGCCGCGTTATTCACAACTTAAATCAGCTGCTTGATGACAAGGAGCATATGAATCAGGAAATCCATGATTCACAAAAGCGTATGTATGAGATTCAATTGGCAAAGGAACGTGTGCAATTGCTTGCGTATCGTAATCAGATCAATCCTCATTTTTTATATAATACATTTGAGTGTATTAGTTCAATGGCACTTTATTATGATGTAGAGGAGATTGCAGAAATCACGATGGCGCTGTCTAATGTATTTCGTTTTGCAATTAAAGCGGAAAATATTGTTACGATTCAGCAGGAGGTTGAATACATCAAGGAATATGCCACTATTATTGAATATCGTTTTATGGAACATATTTCAGTGGAGATTGATGTTGATGAGGATGTAATGCAAAATACGATTATTAAGCTTATTTTGCAGCCAATAGTTGAGAATGCAGTATTTCATGGCCTTGAGCAGAAAATGGGTGATGGAGAGGTTACGGTGACTATTAGAAGAAAGCTGGACAACTATATTATGCTCCTTGTGACAGATAATGGATGCGGCATGGAGAAGGAGAAGGTAGATCAGCTTACAAAATCACTGGAGAACAACAGCACAGAAAGCAAAGGAATTGGTCTTGCAAACATTTATCAGCGTTTGAAATTATTTTATGGTGATGATATTGTGTTTGAGATCAAAAGTAAGCCGGGAGAAGGAACTAGAGTGATGATTGTTCTGCCGGATCATGTAGAGGAGAGGTGAGAATATCGTATGTACAGCGTATATATTGCAGATGATGAAATGTGGGTCATTGTCGGACTCAAAAAAAGAATTGAAAAAACAGGTTTGCCATTTCAGGTAGTAGGCGAGGCAAATAATGGCGTAATGGCATTAGAAGAAATTGAGAAAAAGAAGCCGGATATTTTATTTACTGATATTCGTATGCCAGGCTATAATGGACTAGAGCTTTTAGAGCTTCTTAGGAAAAAAGAGTTGGAAACGAAAGTTGTATTAATTAGTGGCTATGCTGAGTTTGAATATGCACAGTCTGCAATTAGAAATGGTGCATATGATTATCTTTTAAAGCCAATTGATCAGGATAAGCTGCATACCGTTCTTGAACGTATTTTTGGGGATGGGTCTGAGGCATCAGGAAATGTGCAGGAATTAGTAGCACCATCTACGATTCGAAAGATTATGGATGAGATCAAGGAACGTTATACAGAAAATATTACATTAACAGGTTTGGCTGAAAAATATTCAATTAGTGTAAGTTATCTGAGCGAGCTTTTAAAAGAACACCTACAATTATCATTTTCTGAATATATTTCGTCAAAGAGAATCCAGAAGGCGAAAGAATTGTTGGCAGATGACAGCCTGTCAATTGAACAAATCGCAGAGCAGACAGGATATAACGACTATTTTTATTTTACAAAGGTGTTTAAGAAAAATACTGGAATCAGCCCAAGTAAATATCGCAAAAATTTACTGGAACACTAAGCTGACCGTTGGTAAAATTGCAAATAAACGAAAATAGTACCAAAACTGCGAAGGAACTTCATGTTAATGATGTCAAATTTCTCCTATAATGCAATTACAATAAATGATGTAAATCATTCGGTGTAAAAACATTGTAGGAGGAATTTTTTTATGAAAAAAACAAACACAGCAAGATTTGGAACAGTGATGTTAGCATCTACTATGTTAGCTGGCAGCTTTAGCAGCGTAGCTATGGCAGATGAGAGTGAGCAGACAATTGATACCGCAACATGGTTTTCTGATGTCAGCTTCTGGACTCCGCCGACACAGTGGAATCTTGATGAGGATTCTGTTACAGGAGGAATCACGAAGGCAACAGGACTTCAGTTTGATATGAACATTCCGGCAGAGGATGGCGCAACAAAGATGGCATTAATGATCGTAAGTGGTGAGCTGCCAGATGTAATTTCTATTACAGACAGCAACTCCATTAAGGAACTTACTGAGTCTGGTCTTGTATGGGATCTTGATGAGTTTTTATCATTATATGATCCTGATTCTCATCTGCTCAATGGCGATTATCCAGAAGATATCAAGCAGAATCAGATCAATCGTGATGGTGCATGGTATGCATATGCCAGCCATCAGAGTTCAGAAGATACAAGAAAAATTTATCCTCCGAACAGTGATTATTATGCGTGGAGCGTTGAGTATGGTGAAAATTATGGCTTGCTCTGGAATGATACTGTACTGGAAGAGTTTGGATTAAAGCCGGAAGACCTTCAGACAGAGGAACAGGTATTAGCAGCATTTGATCTTGTAAAAAATTCTGATAAGACTGTCAATGGTGCAAGTTACATTCCAGTACTTGTTGACGGAAATATGTATCAGGAATCAACACTTCGTACACTTGAATATTTCTTTGGTTCAATGCCGATTGATGATGAGGGCAATTATCAGGATTGGATCCAGGCACCAGAATCAAAACATGCACTGCAGTTTTTAAATACGCTGACAAGAGATGGTTATCTTGATGCAAATCAGTTTACAATCGACAATGCAGGCGTAAAATCTTACATTGCAAGCGGCCGTGTACTTTGTTTTATCGGAAACAAGGCAAATACCGCAGCAAATAAGACACAGTCTGGTACTACATGGACATCTACAGGTGCTATTCTTTCAAGTGAAGGAACAAATCCAGTATTGCCGAAGAACACAAATGGAGGAACAGGCTGGATTCAGACATTCATTTCTAAGAATACAAAATATCCGGAGAAGCTTGCAAAGTGGCTTTCTTGGATGAGCAGCGAGGAAGGAATGAACTGGTGTATCTACGGCAAGGAAGGCGAGGATGTTGTGCGCGATGAGAATGGCAACTTTGTCTGGACAGAAGCTGGAGATGAGAGACGTTTTGATTATGTTAACACAGGTTTGACTGCATATTGGCCATTCCACAATTCAAGCTATGAACAGCATGTAGTAGCACCACCGGCAGAGGACAGTGAAGATTATCAGGGAATGCTGAATGACACTGCACTTGGAAGAATGGAGCAGACTACTGTATTTAACAGTGCACTTATTGATTTCTCTTCTATAACTTTAGATCCATCAAGTGATGAGGGTATTGCAAAGTCTCAGATTGACAATTATCTTGTTGGACAAATTACTGCAATTGTAATGGCAAAGGATGATGAAGAGTTTGAATCAAAGTATGAAGATATGCTTGCACAGATTGACAATTTAGGACTCGAAGATCTGAATAAGATCTATGATGACGCATATAAGGCAAATTGTGAAGAGTATGGAGAGACACTTACTAACGCAAATGCTGATAAGCACTGATCGAAATATAGGCAAGCAGAAGCATATGTAAATAAGGCTTAACAAAAACCGGGATTTCACATATACGGTGGGATCTCGGTTTTTTAAGAGGTGAGAAAATGAAGAAAAACAAGAAAAATTATGGATATGGAAGGGACAGAAAAACACAGCTAGAGCTGTACGCAATGATGGCACCAGCCACCGTTTTAATTATTTTATTTTCAATTGTGCCATTATTTGGCCTCTTGATTGCATTTGAAAATTATCGTCCAGTCAGCGGCGTTGCAGGAATTTTCACAAGCCCATGGAACAATTTTAAAAACTTTAAAATTTTATTTAAAAACTATGATTTTATTCCAATGTTAAAAAATACACTTGGAATTAACTTACTAAACAATTTAATCAGCATTCCGGTGACATTGTTCTTTGCTCTTATGCTGAATGAGGTTATGAATGAGAAATTTAAGAGTCTGATTCAGACTGTTACGTATATGCCGCACTTCTTATCATGGGTTGTATTTGGCGGTCTGTTTATGACACTTTTAAGTACAGATAATGGTTTTGTAAACAGTATTATGATGAATATTGGCTTAATCAAGGATCCAATTGGTTTTATGGCAGAGCCAAAGTATTTCTGGGGAATCACTGTAATCAGTTCACTTCTTAAGGAATTAGGATGGGGTGCAATTCTTTATATTGCTGCAATTGCAGGAATTAGTCAGGATCTGTATGAAGCTGCAATGATCGATGGTGCAGGCCGTTTTAAGAGAATGTGGTATATCACTATTCCATGCATTAAGCCAACGCTCATGATTATGATTATTTTTGCAGTAAGTGGAATGCTCAACAACAACTTTACGCAGATCTATGTTTTCCAGAACTCACTTAATATTTCAGCAAGCCAGGTTATTGATACATATATTTACGAATATGGTCTTAGACAGATGCAGTTTGGTGTTGCAACTGCAGTAAATCTTGTAAAATCAGTTATTGCAATGATTTTACTGCTTGGTGCAAATAAAATATCTAATAAGCTTACAGGTTCTGGTCTGTTCTAATCTGGAGAAGGGAGAAAATTAAAGTGAAAGCAATTCGGGCAAAGAAGACAAATAAAAGCGTTAAACCGTATGAAAAAGGCATTTTTAATATTTTTAATACAATCGGCATGTGCATTGTTATGTTAGTTACAGTTTATCCGATGTGGTATGCATTGATTAACTCATTAAACAGCGGTGATGCATTGGTAAAGGGCTATTCATTTTTCCTGCCGGAGAAATTTACGCTTGCCAGCTGGAAATTAGTATTAGGTGATGCGGAGATTATTAATGCACTGTGGATCACGGGTTCCAGAACGATTATTGTAACGATTGGTTCTACACTGATCACAGCCATGTTTGCATATGGTTTTTCAAGACCATATTTATATGGAAGAAAGTTTTTTGCGGGACTTGGTTTTATCAGTATGTATTTTAGTGGCGGTACAATCGCTACCTTCATTCTTGTAAACTGGTTGAAGCTCTATAATACATATTGGGTATACATTATCCCGGCTCTGTTTGGCGGATTTTATAATGTAATTATTTACAATGCAAACTTTAAAGCTATTCCAGAATCTCTTTTTGAATCGGCAAAAATTGACGGTGCAAGTGAATTTAAAATTTTCTTCTCTATTGTGCTGCCATTGTCAAAGCCAGTGCTTGCTGCACTTGGTGTTTTTACAGCATGTGGTGTATGGAATGATTATGGAACAACGCTGTTTTATACGCAGAGCAGTTCTTTACAGACATTAGCAAATTATACATTAAAGCTGATTAAGTCCAGTCAGGCAGTTGAGCAGTTAGCAGCAACAGTTATGCAGTCAAACCAGTCAGTTTCAGCACTTGTAAACTCTTCAATGGGAAGCGGTGAGACAACGTCAAAGACGGTTGAACTTGCAGCAATGGTTCTGACAACAATTCCAGTTGTTGTAGCATATCCGTTTGTACAGAAATTCTTTACAAAGGGTGTTATGGTTGGTTCTGTAAAGGGCTGATATTGTGGTAGTTTTGAACATTTGAAGAAAGAGTAGTTCGCCTAGAAAGGAACGAAAATGGAAAAAATCATATTAGAAAATTCAAATATGCAAATGACATATGATACTGCGCGAGGTGGTTTTGTGTCTGTAAAGTCGCCGCTAGATGACTATTTTGCAGACTTTGTTATCACACCAGAGGAATTTCCGCAGTATGATGTGGAAAACTCAAAGTGGCTTGGTACTATAGATGGTGTTGTAGCTGTGGATGGACAAAAACAGCTGTTGGAGCACATTTTCAAAAAGGAAGCAGCTTCATATACAATAGATGAAAATAAAATTCGTGCGGTCAATACAGAGAATGGTTTGTCTCTTACTCAGACATTTGAAATGAAAGAGGACATGCTCGAGTGGACAATCTGTCTGGAAAATAGTGGTGCGAAGGATATTGAGGTTTTTGAATTAAATCTTCCGTTGCTGATGGATCAATATTTTAGAAATGACAATGATTTTAAATATGAGCATTGCGTGCTACGTCACACATGTATAACAGGAAGTTCTTCTTATCTTTACTGGGAAAAGTCAAGCGGAAGTACTCCAGTACTATTGATGCTGCCTCTTGGCAATACGCAGCTTCTAAATCTGGAAAAAGAGCAAGAGGATAAGCTTTTTGGTTCACAGTTTGGAGATGGATATGGCTATGAGGGATTAGTTCGTGCAAAACTTGTAACAAAAACTCCAGCAATAGATGTTCCAGCAAATACGTTTGTTTTAGCACCATCTGAAAAAAAGGTATTTCAAATTGGATTTACCTTTCTTAAGGATGTGGAACAGATCCCAAATGTGCTTGAAGAAAAAGAACAGATTGCACTTTGTGCTGTGCCAGGTATTGTAGGACCAATCACCACGAATTTTATGATTATGACAAAGCCGGCAGAGGCCATTGTAAGTCTTGATGATCCGGCAGATGAGATTTTAGAGACAACGATTAAAAATGGATGGAAGGTCAGTACAGTTCGTTTTGGCGGATATGGAAGACGTAAGGTTAGTGTTAATAGCGCAGAGAAGACAGCTCATTATTGCTTCTTTGTGACAGAGGCTGTGCAGACTATGATTGATGAGCATGCAGCGTTTGTTGCAGAGAATCATTTTGAGACAGATGAGAATGATCCTTGTTATCACGCACTGTTAATGTGGGATATGACAAATAAAAGAAGAATTAACAGCACCTTTAATCCATATTTTGAAGATTGGTGGACAGGCGGAAGTGATGATCCAGGTCTTGCAAGCGGACTTTTTCTTGCAGAAAAAAATGTCTATCGTCCACAAGAAAAAGAGCTTAGAGTATTAAATTCCTTTGTGGAGGATTTTATTATTGAGAGACTTACAGAGCAGCCAGGATGGCGTGTTCATCGTATGGTTCCGTGGTATGTTATGTTTGAGCCATGGGCTGGCAGAGGTGCAGATGATGTTTGGCGTGCGTTTAACTATGTTCATGTTATCAACATCATGCGCGATATGTATTTGATTCAGAAAAGAAATCAGCTGTCGTATCTGCGTGAATCAACACAGTATTTAAAGATGGCGTATGAGTACACGAAAGCTATGTTTAATTATTGGATGTTTCCTGATGGTGTTGGTGCGAGTGAGTATGGAAATATGGGCGAGATGACATTGCCGCTGTATCTTGCACAAGATTTGGAAAGCGAAGGGTTTATTCAGGAAGCAGCCGAGATGAATGCCATCTTTGATAAGAAGGCTCATTTCTTTGCATCAGAGAATTTTCCATTTGGTTCTGAGATGGTGTATGATTCAACTGCGTTTGAAGCTGTTTATGGCTATGGAAAACGTATCCACAGTGAGCATGTAATGGCAGCAGCAGCGAAGGCATCATTTGCGAACAGAGGAAAACAGCCAGTCTGGTATCTGTATAATACGGATGTCAGAGGCGGAGGCGATACAGAATGGAATACTAGCTACATGACTCAATTAGGTGCATATCCACTGCTTGATTATGCACTTGATGAAGGTCATGTGAAAGAAGATTGGATATTGTCATATTATGGAGCTTTTTTGTCAGGCTGGCTGATCTACAATTCAGGCGGTTATTGGAATGCAGAGCATGAAAATCATGGTGCGACAGGATGGATCACCATGGGTAAGTGGATTAATGATACTGATGCACGAGTTTTCACCGAGGCAGATAAAAAGAAAATGTGGATGCCATATGTAAATGGCTGCGTATCCTTGTCAGGTGAGGCTGGTCTAGGCTTTTTCGGTGCACTTAGAACTGCCTGCTCAATTGTGATGGATCATTCTGTATTAGGAAGAATTGGACTTGGATGTACTGTTTCAAAAGAAGGCAGCGAGGAAGTAATATCTTTACATGATGGATTGGGTATGCGTTTTTATCATGTGCCGCAGCGTTTGAAGATCCAGATTGATGCTGGTGAAATCAAAGAAATTAGAATCAGCGATAATGAAGTAACAATTCTAGTAGATGTATGGGGATGTGATGGAGCTGAGATTTCTTTCATGTCAATCCCAGAGGAAGGCAAAAAGCAGCAGTTATTATATAAGTTAGCAGCAAATAAGGGTGAGAATGTTTGTGTTAAAGTAAAAAAAGAGCTGCTTGCAATAAAGTGAGTTTTCAAAAATAAAAAATGAAGAAGCCAGCGGGACGGGAAAATGCGGCACTGTAGTGCCGCATTCCCGTCCTTGTTTGGCTATTGTTAGCTGTTTTGTTTTTTTAGTACGATCTGAAATTCATCTACGGTCATCTTTGCGCACTGTGCAGCAGTTTCGATAGACAGAAGATTTTGTCTAACAAGGTCAATTGTTTGCCGCGACGCTAACTTGCAATACGGCGTCAGCTTTTTCCTTGTCACCGGGTTCAGTAAAAGCGCTTGCAAGTTCTGTGAATCTCTGAATGTCATCAGTTTGGGCACTTTTTGATAACACTTTAAGACTTTCATGATTTTGGGAGTTTAGCTGATTTGTTACAACAATCTGTGTTGGAACAAGAAGTCCGTTTACATAGTATATGCTAGGAACCTGTTTTTTAATTATGTATCTCTCCTTAGAAAGCTGACTTATCTTTTGCACGTTAAAATTTTTACAAAAGTCGGGCGGGAAAGCCCACGGTTTTAACCGTGGGATGAAAGCCAAGAAACTTTTTGCAATTATCGGACAATGATGTCGAATTTTGTCGAAATGTTGTACAGGCAACTGCTCGTTTTGTGCTTGTGTCCTTGTGTGTTGTATGATATATTGTTTATATCAACAAAGAACATATATTCATATTCGCAGTTAAAGGAGGGCACATATGCATACGGTACAGCTTCTGTTAAAAACATCTAAATACGAACGCCATGAAATCGATCGTCGTTTTCATGCATTGGCACATTTGCATAATGTATGTGTAAAGCATGCCCGTAAATGCATGATACGCCTTCAGCACGATAAGCGATATGCAGAACTCAGACAGTTATACAATGAGCTGGTGAAAAAAGAAAAAATGTCGAAAGAGGAGAAATCGCAAAAGAAAAAATTGGCAAAGCAATTAGCAGCTTGCCGTACCGAACAGGGACTGTCAAAAGCCTCTTTGGAACACTATCTAAAAGTCTGTGGAAAGCAATTTTCAAAACTTCTTTCTTCTCAGCAGGTACAGGCAGAAGCAGATCGTGTATGGTGCGGTGTCGAGAGATGTCTGTTTGGAAATGGAAAAGAGCTTCATTTTAAGAAATTGATGGACTTTGATACGATTGGTGGAAAGTCAAATAAAAATGGTGC
>OGPB01000502.1_pt1 | contig 26104 bp, 20 predicted proteins | sample 1552821 | NCBI WGS metagenome assembly OGPB01 (sample SAMEA2580192, study PRJEB22360) | human gut metagenome | biome: human gut; feature: human-associated habitat; material: faeces | place: Denmark | collected 2008/2010 | reverse complement strand
TGAAAAGAATTAAATATTATGTTAATAGTTTGTAAACATTTCGTCAACTGACGTTCTTTTCATTCTCCTCAGGGATATCCTTAGGTTTTGCTTTTTCTTTATCCACGGGTTTCTTCACTGTTCCCTCGACGAAATCCAGCGGAACGGTGAACATTATTCCCGTATTGGGCTGAGATAGATCGCCCACAGTATTATAAACTATCTTTCGTGCGGTATCAAGCTGATTATTCTTTATTACTGACAGGATAGTTCTGTTATCCTCTTCACCGCTGAAAAGTCCTCGGATAGAGGCGCTGAGAAAGCTGCTGTCAAGTCTTGAAAGGGTCATTGCCATACCTGACGACTCGATTATAGTCGCACCCTTTATGCCTGCTGCTGAAAGTCCCTCCAGCAAATAGTCAAGCACGTCTGTTTTATTAAGGATTATGACCAGAAGTTTCACGTTATATCGCCCCCTGTTAAAATTTCAGCCTTTACGTTTTTACTTCTCCGCTGCTGACGGTGCAGTATCTTTGAGCATTGTCTGAACGCTCTCTTTGAACTTATCAGACACCTTAAAGTGAGAATCGTCCGTCCACTCGCCCTCCGGCACAAGAGCTTCTGCAGGAGTAAGGTTCTGATCCAGCATATCCTTGAGATATGACTTTTCTTCCTTATACTGTGCACTTGTCCAATCGGTATCGCTGTTTGCGGTGAATATATTATAGAAGTTATCAAGATTATCCTTAGTGATATTCGTCTGCTGGAAAGCGTTGTTTATAAGCATTGTCACCGCAGTTCCAAGAAACTTCATATTACCGTTCCTGCCCTCTTTGAAAACAGGATACTGACAGATAAGTCTTATCTGATGACCGCTGAGGTTAGTCAGATCGCCGCTTGGGATAGCGATATCGTTCTCGTCATTATCCTGAGAGAGATAGTAAAGCTCCTCATCAGGAGTATATGTAATTCCGCCCACAATATCCGCCGCATTCTCGAATGCGTCATTTGTGAGAGAAACGTAATTGTCTATAGTGATACCGAAAGTGTCTGCAACGGCTGCTTCAAGCTTCACCATGCCGCCCTCTTCGTGTATCTCACGCATTGTCTGGCTTCCGCTCACTGTGAACGCTGAAACAGGCATTATGATTATCTTCTTTGCGTCCGGTGCAACTCTTATGACTGTTGCGTCTGCAAGAACGCCCTTGCTGTTCACTCTTGCAAAAAGGGTATTATAAACCGGGCTTTTTATGCCTGCGTCGCTGTCGCTGTCATCATTGCCGATAACACCAAACTCTCTGAGAGCATACAGTGCAAGCATGCCGATAACAAAGAGGAATATTATCATTGTTATGAAGTAGACCAGAGCGATAGGAGCCTGAGATCTTCTTTTTTTCTTGTGAGCTTTCGTCTGAGCCATGTTATTGATCTCCTTACTTTCAAATATATACAGGCAGGCATACTGTCCGCCATATTTTCATATATAAACTTTTTCGGAAAAATTCTCGAAAACTATTGAACAATTTGCAATTTAGGTGTAAACTAAATAGGACGGCTGTCTGAGTCTGAGTCGATATAAAAAACAGGATTATCGTCAAGGCATATGATGTTCAGCGTAAGACCTGCACGCTTTGCCATGTTTATGGTCTGCAAAGTGCCTGAGCCTTTGGCTTTCTCTTTTATGACCCCGATCAGACGAGAGGAATGTTCAACCATAAAGCTGTTTCGCTTTTTATAACAGCCGCTTTCATACTTGGGGCTTGTTATCACGACCGCACTGCAAGAGTTCAGAATAAGCGAATATGTATAGCTGTCCAAGGGCGTTTTCATCTCTGTACGCTGACCTGCATAGGGCAGAACGCACACGAGCTTCATATCCTTATATTCGGGCTGAGCCGAAAGGCTGTGGACTATCTCAGCACAGCGCAGGTCGATACCTTTTGACATACCTGATATAAAAGTACGGCAGCCTTCGCTATATGCTTCCTTTATCATAAGGACGAGCATACTCAGGAGATTTTTCATACCCTGCTTATGGACATCGCCGCCGAAAGGCAGATCCCTGTCCCTATGACCTGTAAAGCAGCAAGAGGTATCTCGATTGCAGAAAAATTCTTCTGCGGGGACGATATTACTCACATCAAAGCCTCCTGAAAGATTTGGCGACACAATGCCCATGATAAGAACATTATAACACATTGATTTATCTTTTTCAATAGAAAATGACAAATATTTTGCGCAAAGGCACAATTATAAAACCGAAAGGGAAGAAAAATAAAATGGATTTTTTGAAGAGAGCATGGGCTGAGGTAGATCTTGACAGCATTGAATACAATCTGAAAGAATACCGCAGGCTCATAGGGGAAAAAACAGAGATAATGTGCGTTGTAAAGGCGAGCTGCTACGGACATTTTGACAACGGAGTAGTTCCGTTTCTTGAAAACGAGATGGACATTCGCTGGTTTGCGGTATCGAACATACACGAAGCCCACAGGCTCAGGGATATGGGCATAAAGGGCGAGATACTCATTTTGGGCTACACGCCTCCTGAGAATGCTAAGTGGCTCACAAGGCTTGACATCATTCAGGCTTGCACAGAGCTTTCATATGCTAAAGCACTTTCAGAAAACGCTGACGGCAAGGTACGCATACACGCCGCTATCGACACGGGCATGACGAGGATAGGTCTTCACGGGGAAACCGACAAGATATACGGTGAGCTTAAAGAGATATCAAAGCTTGAAAACATTTCGCTGGAGGGCATTTTCACCCACTATGCGGTGGCTGACAGCCTGAGAGAGCAGGACGAGAGATACACAAAGGCGCAGACGGAGAAGATACTTGCCGTTGCTGACAAGTGCGAAGCAGAGGGGCTTCACCTTGAAAAAGTGCATTTTCTCAACTCAGCCGGCGGAGTATACTATTATAATGAGAGAAGCTCTCTTGCAAGGCTTGGAATAATACTTTACGGACTTTATCCTGACCCTGCAAAGGCTCTGCCTTTTGAGCCAAAGCCTGCTATGGAATTTAAGGCGGCTGTTGCGCAGGTAAAATACATAGACAATGGCACTGACGTAAGCTACGGCAGGACTTACACTGCAAATGGCAAAGTAAAGCTCGCAACTGTTACGGCAGGCTATGCAGACGGATATCCCAGGGCGCTTTCAAACAATGGATATGTGCTTATCAACGGAAAGAAATGCCCTATCACAGGCAGGATATGTATGGATCAGTTCATGTGTGATGTAACTGAGGTAGAGGACGTAAAGGCAGGGGACGAGGCTGTCCTCATAGGCGCACAGGGAAATGAAAAGATAACCGCCGACGATATCGGCAAAATGACAGGAACGATAGGCTACGAGATAGTTTGCGGAATATCTGCAAGAGTGCCGAGAGTTATCTCACGCCATGGAGAGCAGACGGCTGTTCTTGAAATAGAGTAAGGGAGGATAAAGAGCCATGATAAGATTTTTCGGCGGCAGGGTAATGACCCTTGCCAACGGCATAGAAACGCAGGATATAGAGGTCTGGACGGAAGGCTCAAAGATAATTTTCGTTGGCAAGCCTAAGGCTGAGGAGCTTGACGGAAAGGTTTTTGAACGTGAATATGACCTCAAGGGAAATCTCCTTATGCCGTCATTCAAAAATGCGCACACTCACTCGGCAATGACTTTTTTGCGATCATATGCTGACGATATGCCTTTGCAGGACTGGCTTTTCAAGCAGATCTTTCCAATGGAAGCAAAGCTTGACGGAGAGAAAGTTTACTGGCTCACGAAGCTTGCTATACTTGAATATCTCACAACAGGCTGTACGGCGGCATTTGATATGTACTTTGAGCTTGACGATTATGTAAAAGCCTGCATAGAAAGCGGCTTCCGCTCTGTACTTTGCGGTGCGGTGAGCGGTGACAAGTCTAATCTTGAAAGGCTTGAAAACAACTATCTGAAATACAACAATGTTGACCCTCTTATAAGCTTTATGCTTGGCTTCCATGCAGAATACACCTGCGAAAAGGAGCTTATGGAGGGCGTTGGCAAGCTTGCGGCAAAATACAAAGCGCCTGTTGCAATGCACAACTCGGAAACAGCAAAAGAAGTCAGAGAGTGCATAGAGAAATACGGAATGACGCCAACTGAGCTTTTTGACAGCTTCGGAATTTTCGACTTTGGCGGTGCAGGATTCCACTGCGTTCACATGAGCGACAAGGATCTTGAGATATTCAAAAACAAGGGCGTATGGGCTGTTCACTGTGCAGGCTCTAACGTAAAGCTTGCAAGCGGCATTGCGCCTATCGTAAAAATGCAGGATATGGGCATAAACATTGCTATAGGTACTGACGGCCCTGCAAGCAACAACTGTCTTGATATGTTCAGAGAAATGTTCCTTATGACAGGCTTGCAGAAGATAGCTTGCGATGATGCTTCTGCCTGCCCTGCTGACTCGGTGCTGAAAGCGGCAACTGTAGGTTCTGCAAGGGCAATGGGGCTTTCTGACTGCGACATTATCGCAGAGGGCAAACAGGCTGACCTTATCGTTATCGACCTTTTTCAGCCTAATATGCAGCCTCTTAACAACATAGGCAAAAACCTTGTTTACAGCGGCTCAAAGCAGAATGTAAAGCTCACGATGTGTGCAGGAAAGGTGCTTTACGAGGACGGCGAGTTCAGGATAGGCGAAGAACCTGCTGTGATCTACAAAAAGGCTAACGAGATTATAGAGAGCATGAAAGACTAAAAGTAGGGGCGGCCTTGGGTCGCCTTTATCTTTTACGCAAACACTGTGTTGACACACAAAAAAGGGACGCTTTGAAACGTCCCTTTTTACATTATATTCTATTCTTCAAAGAAAAATGCTTCGTTTGCAGGATAGTCAGTTTCGTCCGTGAGAGTTACCACTGCACAGCCATTTAAGCTTTCGTCCTTTTTGCCGAATATCTGATCTCTGAAAAGCCAGAAAACGTCAACGCAGATAACAGCAAGTATAAGAATGATAAGTATTATCGGTACAAGTGCGCCTGCACCCTTTCCAGGTGTAACACCGTTCATTTGATTCATCTGATTTGGCTGGATAGGCTGTCCACCCTGATTCATCTGTGGCATTGCATTGTTCACAGGCTGAGCAGGCTGCTGATAGCCCTCTGGTGTAAGAACTCTTTCAGGCTGCTGAGGCTGTGGGGCAACGTTTGGTGTTTCCGCAACTGTAGGCGTCTGAGGTATTTCCACAGTTCTTGACGCCATTGCAACCTCCTCGGCTGTCGGCTGTGCAGGCTGAACAGGCTTTGCAGGCTCTTGCCCTGGCAGATAAACGCTGTCCATAGTCGGCATATCAGGAGTCGTTGGCGGAATAGTCTGATTTTGCACAGGAGTATCGTCAAAATGCAGCTCAGGCACTTCGATAGACTCCATTTCAGGATTTCTCTCGTCCACTACAGGCTCGTCGGCAGGCGTTTCGTCCTGCGGCACGGCTGTTCCGCAGACGTTGCAGAACTTAGCCCCCGCATTAAGTGTATTTCCGCACACTGAGCAGACCTTGCTCTTTATAAGCTTCTGCGGCATTCTTGTTCCGCAGGCAGCGCAGAACTTTGCACCGTCGGCAACAGGCAGACCGCATTTTGGACAATTTTCCATATTAATACCCTCTTTTCATATTATTATTGATCCCCTCAGCCCTTTTGGCTGAGATCAAATTTTTCGATAACTTTTCCGAAAATATACCAGTTGTTTTCTATTTTGACCACTGTTATCTCACGGCTGGCAGACAGCTCGCCGCTGTCAGTAGTCTCTGTGAGCTTTGCTGTCATTGTAACAGCTTTTTTGATAGTCACATTTTTGTGATAGCTTTCCTTATAGCTTTTTTCAAGGTCTTTCAAGCCGTCGCTGTCAAGCTCTTTTTTATTGCTGAGCTTATAAGAAAGCTCCGTTTTTTCCTCGCCCCTTGTGAGAAGCGTTTCCGCAAGGGCTTCGTTATAGCTGTCGCTGTTTTTATACTCCGCCTCCGCTTCTGGGGTAAAGCAGGAAAGATATGACTGCGTATCGCTATACTGCGCCGCTGTGACAAGTGTCGCCACGGGCTGTTCATATCCCAGGACCGCTCTTTCTTCCTCTCCGCAGGAGCAAAAGAGCATTGCCACACACAAAAGCATACACAGCACTGATAATTTTTTCATTGTGCAAACACCGCATTTTCAAAAACGGGCGGAAAATTCTCCGCCCGTTACTGATCGTTTATATATCTTAGAAACCTGTGCTTATTGGAAGGTCGCCCTCGTCCAGAAGCACCCATGTACCGTCCATCTTGCCAACAATAACAGTTGTCTTGTCGGTCTTATCAGCGTCTTCGCCTTCGATAGTGTACTTGATCTTTACCTTGTAAGCCTTTGTAAGCTTATACTTCTTAGCCTTTTTGCTGCTGAGTATTGACGCAACGTCTGAAACTTCGTTATAGCTGTCGATATCGTCTGAGTCTACCTCAGTCTTTTTAACGACCTCATAGCTTATCTCAGCGTCATCGCCGTATTTCTTTGTAAGTCTGTCTCTCTGCTTTTCAGCCTCTTCATCAAAATCCTCGTCGCTTATATCAATGATACCGTCCAGAGCGTCTGCCATATCCTTATAATAAGGAGGCATAAGCTCTTCATAAGCCTTACCGTCACCGTCATTGAGAACGTCCATAACGTTATTGATAGGAGTTTTCCAACTTCCGCCGCCGAATATCATGCATAGGATAACAACTACCAGAATAACAAGCACGAGCAGAACTGCCAGAACCGCGATAGTGAGCTTATTAGGCTTGTTTTTCAGATTTTTGATGTTTTCAACAGAAACAGCGTCCTTTATAGCATTCATGTCGATATTCTTAGCTGCCTGCTGAAGATTTGCCATTGGTGAAGCGGTCTGCTGTGCAGGCTGCTGAGGTGCTATTGTTGCACCGCACTGAGTACAGAAAGTCGCATTGTCATTAAGCTGAGCTCCGCACTGTCCACAAAATTTTGCCATATGATTATCTCTCCATATTCTTGATATATTTTTTGAAGATACTTACTTCATAATAATATATTAAACTAAAGCGTTAGATTTGTCAATAGTTTTTCACAAAGTTTAGCAAAAAAGTACACATCATCAGCCCTTTTCGCACATTTGTTACATATTATTTTGAAAAAGCTGTTACAAAACCTTAAAGCTGTTTACCTATTCTTATGATGCTTTCTGTGATAAGCTTTTTGAAAAGGGGAGCAGCCTTGTCTGCACATTCCTGAACTTCAGCATGAGTGAGAGGATTATCCGTCATGCCTGCTGCAAGGTTTGCAACGCAGGATATTCCGCAGACTTTCATGCCTGCATGATTTGCGGCGATAGCCTCGCAGGCTGTTGACATTCCCACTGCGTCAGCACCGATAGTTCTTGCCATTCTTATTTCCGCAGGGGACTCGAAAGACGGTCCGGTGAGCTGGAGATAAACGCCATGGCGGAGGGTTATGTCAAGATCTTCTGCCGCACCTGAGATGATATCCCTGAGCTTTTTGTTATATATCTCGCTCATATCAGGAAATCTTGTTCCAAGCTCGTCGATGTTCTTGCCGATAAGAGGATTAGGTACAAAGCTTGAGATATGGTCGGTTATAAGCATGAAGTCGCCTGCCTTGAAGCCTGCGTTCACTCCGCCCGATGCGTTTGTAAGGAAGAGCACCTTTGCGCCCAACATTCTCATAAGTCTTGCAGGAAGCACAACGTCCTCCATTGCATATCCCTCATAATAATGCACTCTGCCCTGCATTATAACAACAGGCACTTCGCCAACATATCCGAAAACGAACTGACCCTTATGACCCTCTACCGTTGATGTAGGGAAGCCCTCTATATCCTTATAGCTGAGGGTATATTTCACGTCTATGGAATTTGCATAATCGCCAAGACCTGAGCCAAGCACAAGGGCTACCTTTGGCTCAAAGTCTATTTTACTTTTTACGCACTCATAACATTTTGTAAGCTTTTCATAAGCTGTCATAAAATTTCCTCCTATCAATCCTCACCAAGCTTTAACGCCTGACTTATCTTTATCTTCTTTATAAGTCTGCCAAGCACCACAAAGGCTGTGAGCAGCATTACTCCTATAACTGCATAAAGCTTCAGATAGTCGCTGCGTTCAGGTATCACTGCAAACGGCGGCACTGACTGGCTTGCGTCGAAGATGCTCTGGAACAGCGGTACGAAAAGGTCGCTGGTTATGCCGCCGATAAAGATAGCGGCGAATATTGCAACGCCTGACACCAAAAGCTGTTCATAGACTATCATCATTATTATCTCTCTGAACTTCATTCCCATTGCTCTTAGGATACCAAACTGCAAAGTCCTGCTCTTTATGGAGAGTATCCAATAGATAAGGAAACCTATTATGCACATCACCATGATGATGATAAAGCCGAGAGTGAGAGCGCCGTTCATGCCCTGGAGCATAGGGTCGTTTTTCTTTTCTATGGTCTGCTGGCTTGCAGATTCAAGGGTGAGGGGTTTAATGCCTGCTTTGTCTATTGAGTCATAAAACTCCTGAACGGAAGCTCCGTCTTTGAGCTTGAACCATACCTCATAAGGCTCCATGCTTGTCTGAACGTTCACATAATCGTAGTTCATAACGGCAAAGTCCATATAGCCGCCGTTTTTCGCCTCTTTATAAGGACTTAGTCCCGGCCAGTAGTCAACAAAGGCAAGGACGGTCACTTCAAAGGGCTCGTTTCCGCCCCACTTACACTCTACAGTATCACCAAGCTCCAGGCCGTAGCTCTTGAAGCTTGAAGAGAGGATAACTCCCGGGGTGTACTCTGCGAGGGCGTTCAGGTAGTTATTTAACTGAACTGGCAGAAGTCTGTCCTCAAATTTGCAGACCTTTGAGAAATCGCTTGGCACTATGGTCATAAGCTGGACATTGCTTGTTGAGCTTTTGCCTGAGCTTGTGTCAACGCTTTGGTCAAGGAAATCGTCACGGGTCTTTTCCTCATCGTCAGACTTTGTCTGCTGTCTTGGAACGTTCATTTTGTTTGAAGATATGGTCACGTCGTCTTTTCTGAAAACCTTTGTGACATTTTCCACTCCTGCGAGTTTTTCAAATCGCTCAAAAACAGGCTCTACATACTGTATGGTAGTTTCTGTGTCTTCTTCATCGCTTTCTTCGGAAGTCTGCTTTGTGCCTGATTGAGCTGCCTGAGATGCGTTTTGAGGAGTGGTCTGCTGTGCAGATTCTATTTTACTGCTATACCACTGCTCTGTAAGAACAGCGTCGCAGCCAACCCCATAGGCAACGCTTTCCTCGGCATTTCTGTTCAAGGCTCTTGCGGTATTGGCAAAGAACACGCCCAATGATACAGTAAGAACAAGGAACAGCATCAAAAATCTTTCCCTGCCCGTTGAGGAGCGACCGATATTAGTCAGTGAAACATACTGTGCAGGCGACCACACTCTTCTGCCTATTCTTGCGAGAAGCCTTATTATATAAGGATATATCCTTATAAGAAACAGACCAAGGCCAAGTATAAAGGCAGTGGAAGCCACGAACATTATAGGGTTTACTGTTGCGGTGGTATCTGTTACACCCTCTGCAACAAGCTTTTCCTGAGTTTTGTTGTAATAATAAAGCCAGCCAACTGAACCGCCCACAAGGATAAAATCAAGGCAGACCTTTTCCCACAGAGCGTGCTTTTTCTTTTTGGCTTTTGACTGCTTATGCTCAACAATAGTTGTTTTTGTGGCAGGAACGATCGGTATCATAGTTGTGACAAAGAACACTGCCACGGCTATTGCCGCATAGACAACAGCTTCTATTGTCATATGAACAGGGAGCGAACGCCTGTTGACAAACTCCAAGAATCCGTTAGACGCACCAAGTACCTTGCAAAGTCCAAGACCTGCGAATGGTCCTATTATAACGGTCAGAACGCCCAGTACGAGAGATTCCAGAGCATAAATGCCCATTATCTGCAAGCGGCTTGCTCCACGGCTTTTGAACACCGCTATCTCGTTACGCTCCTGCTCAACGTTGAGCTGCGACACCATAAAGAGATAGAATATTATCATAAGTATGACAGGTATCTGCAAAAGCCACAAAACAAGCTGGAGCTGTGATGAACGGCTCTCATAGTCCTTGAGGATATCTGAGGCAGGCATCGAAAAGCCTATGGAATTTTCACCAAAATAGGTCTTTTGCTTTGCTATCATTTCGTTTGTGCTTGCAAGGTCAGTCATATTCATGGAAGCATAATCCACCGCATAGTTATGGACAGCCTTTGTGATATTCACAACGCCAGTATCAACGCAATCCCCGAGCATTGTGTCATAATCTGTAAAGACAACGGCTGTATACTGAGAATCAAGACCCTCTGCCCAATATGCGTCATTTTCGTCCTTAACGTCAAAAACGCCCACGATCTCTATTTTTATTGACTTGTTATCATCAAACACGTCGGCTATCTCATATACTGTGTTTATAGCAAGCTCTGTGCTTTTCATGGCTTTTTCTGTGGCAACGCACTCGTAAACGCCGTCTGAACGCTTGCCTGCAGTGAACATTCTTCCCTGCTTTATGCTGATATGGTCGGAAATATCCGTCATACCGCCGAGAGTGAATCTTGCCTGCGAATTGCCATCTGAAACAGCAAGTGAACGCACATAGAGATACTCGTCACTTATATACTTCTTATCAAGCTTTTCAGGCAGACCAAGCTCCTTGAACTTAGCCTCCACTTTGTTATTATAATTCTCAACAGCTTTCTGCTGCTCACTGCCTGAGATATCCATTTTCAATCCATAGCTGGTATTATACGCACCCGGATAGATCTCATATTCTGTCTGGAACGACTCAAGATCCTTTACAAGCATTCTTTGCAGAGAAGCGTTCATATAAATAGGGATAGTGCTCATCATGGCAGACGCCATAACAAAGCCTATCAGCAGGCAAAGCACCATCCATTTGGTGTTTCGCATTTTACGGAACAATAAGGTGAACATAAGCTTATCCTTTCAAACCTATCTGATAACAATTTCGTCGCCCTCTTTAAGACCCGATTTTATCTCGGTCTGAGAGCCTGTAGAAAGTCCTGTTTCCACTTCAACGGCAGTTTTTTCACCGTTTTTCAGCACATAAACTACCTTTGTGCCGTCAACCTTTTTTATCAGATTGTTTGAGATAACGATAGCGTCCTTTACGCTGTCAAGGACAAGTATCGTATCTGCAAGCTGACCCACTGTTTCCGCAGGGGCGGTATCCTTGAAACGAACATAGATAGTGTCCGCCTGATAATCTATACCTGTATCGTCAACATTGTTATGATCCTCTTTCTGCTCTTCCTGATAATCCGCAAGCTTTTTAGGAGTCATAAAAACAACACCGTCATAATAATCCTCGCCTATCCTTATCTGCACTTCTGTGTCGATATCATACTGGGTGAGGTCGTCAGGCTGTATTGCGATATAAAGAGCCGAAGTATCTATAACAGTTGCGATAGTCTGACCCGGATTTACGTTGTCGCCTGCTCTTACGTCAGAGAGTGACGAAACAACGCCGTCTATAGGTGATTTCAGGCTTGAATCCTCCTTCTGAGCCTGTAGCTTTTCAAGCTCTTTTTCAAGGAGCTGCACGTCAACATAAGCAGAGTCTATCTCTGCCTGGGAGCCGCCGCCCTCATAAATTATATCAACTTTAAGCTTTGCTTTTTCGAGATAAAGCTGTTTTTCTTCTATCTGATAGTCAAGGTCATATGTATCAAGGTCACAGATAACATCACCCTTTTTGACCTTATCGCCTGCTTTTACATAAAATTTTGACACTGTACCGCTCTGCTTTTCATAAGAAAGAGTATACTGATTTTCCGCTGTGACAGTGCCTGTTGCGACTATCTTCTTTTCAAGGTCTTTTTTCTTTGCCGTCACTGTGGAATATGTAACATCGCTTGCCTTCACGGTCGGCGCATCGAGGACTTCCTCCTCGTCAGGAAGCAGATAGCAACCCCCTGCGGAGAGGCACATTATCGCTGATACTGCGGCAGCAAGAAGCTTTTTTAAATCAACTTTTATATTCATGTTCAGACTCCTAACTGAATATTTTTATAAACAACTTACCATGGGCAATAATACCCAAAGTAATTATATCAAAAAAAAGATGTTTTTTCTATACACGATTGTACTAAATTAACCTGACATTTCAAAGCAATATGCACAATTGCGTTGCTTTATATATGTACAAATTTAATAAGTCTTAAATATATGAACATAAAAAGGGCTTCACGCAAAAAAAAGTCCCGCACCGAAGTGCAGGACTTTTGATAAGCTTATTTGCAAATTAGTTTGCAAGACCTGATCTTTCAACACCCTCGATAAAGTATCTCTGGAGAAATACATACATAACAAGGATAGGTGTGATAGAAAGCAGACAACCTGCTTCAAGCCATACGATTATCTGTCTTACAGATACCGCCTGACCGTCGAAGAGCTGCTGAGTCAGGTTTGTATTCAGGTTCTTCAGCATAAGAGCAACAGTGTCGTTCTGTGTGAAGAATGATGATGATACATAGTAGTCGTTCCAATACCAAACGATAGAGAACAGGAATACTGTCAGGAACGATGACTTTGCGTTAGGACACATGATAACAAGGAATGTTTTCAGTGGGCTGCAGCCGTCGAGGTATGCAGCATCTTCAAGCTCCTTAGGAAGTCCTCTGAAGAACTGACGGAAAATGAAGATAAACAGACCTGCACGGAGTCCGTTTGCAAACAATGCAGGAAGATACATTGTCCAACCGCTGTTGATAAGCGATGTTGATTTGCCAAGTGTGAATACCTTAGCGAGCCACTCTGGCTTGAAGTAAGCATACTGGAGGTAAAGTGGGATAGTTGTGATCTGTGGAGGTACGATGATCATAAGAACAACGATACCGAACAGGATTCCCTTACCTTTGAACTTAAATCTAGCGAAGCCGTAGCCTGTGATAGAGCAGGTGATAACCTGAAGGACAGAGGCCACGAGGTTAAGGATAACTGTGTTTACAACAGTATCTTCAAACTTCATTACTCCCCAAACGTCCTTGATGTTATCAAGTGTGAAGCTCTTAGGGATCCAAACTACTGACGGGTCGTTCATCTGCTCATTTGGTCTGAACGCAGTTGAAAGCATGAATATCAGTGGATAGAGGATTACGAAGCACAGACCAAACAGGATAAGGAATCTGAAGAACGGCCAAACCATTCCGATCGCTCTTCTTCTTCTGTTATAGCTGATCTGCTCAGGGGTGAGATATTTCTCAAGACCCTCCTCTTTCATCTTCTTATAACGGGCTTTAATAGCAGCCTTTCGTTCTTTTTCGAACTCTTTTTCTTCTTTTTTAGTTGCCACTTAAATCCCCCCTTATTCTACTTCATAGTAAACGAACTTATTAACAAGTGCTACGACAAGTGCAAGGAATACTGCTACAATAAGGAAGTATGCCCAAGCCATTGCCGCTGAGTAGCCATGCTCCCAGTTGCTTGCCTTGTTAAGAACGATCGTCATAACTTCGTTCTGTGGATCGACGAATGAGTCAACGATTGTATAAACCACGCTTGAAAGTATCATTGGGCTGATATAAGGAATTGTGACTTTCCAGAAGAACTCCCATGAAGTTGCTCCCTCGATCTGGGCTGCTTCCTTAGCTGAGAGCGGGATACCCTGAAGTGCTGAAAGCACCAGAAGTATCTGGATACCTGAGTTCCATACAAGGTTCAGGATGTCGGTGGTCAGCGAGTTTATTATCATAGTGAGCTTATCACTGATGTTGTAGATACCGAGGAAGTTCAGCAACTGGTCAACGAGGTCAGCCTCGAACATTGAGCTGAACTGCTCAGATCCGCCTGCGTATCCGCCTGTGCTCATGTTACCGTTGATAATGTCGATAACAGGACCTGTAGCGATGATAACAGGGAGGAAGAATACTGATCTTGCGAATGTTCTTCCCTTGAATTTCTGATTAAGGATAACTGCGATAAAGATAGAGAATATGAGGATAAGAGGAGTTCTCAAAACCGTATTCTCGATCATTGCTACCAGAGCCTTGGAATAATCCTGATCCTTACGGAAAGCGTTTACATAGTTTTTCCAACCGATAAAGGACATTTTCATTCCGCCCTGAGTTACCTCAGTTTTGTTGAATGAGTAAATGAGAGATTCTATAAGAGGCAGGATAAAGAAGTAGATAGTACCCAGCGCCCAGATCGCTATAAATCCGTAGCCGTAAAGTCCTTTTCTTTTTTCATAAGAAAGTCTGTGCTTCTTTTCCTTCATCACAGGTGCAGGAGCGACTGCCTCAGCGGCAGGCTCTTCTGCGATTATCTCCTCTGTTGAAATTTCTTCTATAACAGCCTCAGCGTCATTTTCCTTTTCGACTGTATCTTCAAGATCCTCAGCCTTAACAGCCTCGATCTCTTCAGGAGTGTTTTTGATCTCTTCGCTCATTATTCTGTCAAACCTCCTTCTATACAATCTGCAAGGTCATAGACCTCTGTGCCTACGGTAGCTGTTGCGTTCTTCTTATCAACACTGATAACAACGTCTGAAGCTCCGTCCTTTGAATAAGTTGTGGTAAGAACGTTCTTGTCATCGCTCAGCTCATACTTTGTGATCGTATAATCTGAAACGCCTGAAAGTATGCTGCTTACCTTTTTGTACTGATTAGCCGCAAGATCTGTCCAGCCTGCATAGTTTGAATAATACAGGTCGTCATATTCTGTATCCTGAAGCGTATCAGCGTCAGCGTATGTCATATCATAGTGTATCTGTGAGCCTGAAGCCAGTGAAAGCAGGAATGTTTCATCTGAATTTGAGCTCTTATTGATAGGTGTTGAAGCGTAGTCAACATATCCGTGAATGACCATCTGATAGAACGGGATATCGAAATCTGTTACGTTGAATCCACTGGAGTAAACAGGAACGTTTGAAACGTTTGTTACATATGGGAGAACGTAAGAGTTCGCACCGTCTGCGAATACTGTACTGATCTTCTCGCTCGCACTCTTATAGCCGTCAACGATAGTATTCATGGTCTTGCTTCTGCTTGAAGGATCCTTCTTTGAATAGTCAGAAACAAGCTTTGTTGAATAATCACCGAAGCCGATAGAAGTGAGCTTTTCATCAGTATAGCTCTCGAGCATTTCTGTGAACACATTCGAGTACTTGTTTGGTGTGAGCAGAGCAGGTGAAACTCCCTTTTCTGCAACACCGAAGGCCGGGCTGTATGATGACTGTCTTGAATAAGCATTTGAAACTCTGATAGCTGTGCTTGTAAGAGTCATATATCCCCATGAACCACTGTCCATCTTGAAGTTGTTCATTGAAGGAACGATCTTCATATTATCGTCCTTTGAGATAAGCTTATCAAATGCGCTTGAACCACCAAGCTTGCCGGACGGAGATACCTCTGTGGATATCTTGTTCTTGATAGAGTCATTTGTCCAGTCGTTATAGTTGACAGTTATGTTGTCAACTCCGCCGTCCTTGAGGATATCAAGTATGTCTGAAGCCTGATCGAAGCCAGTGATCTCTGTTTTAAGATTGAATGGGATACCGAGAATAGAAGTATCCTTCATAACGCCGCCATAAAGGTCAACATAAAGATCGCTCTTATTTGCCTGAGCCTTAGCTGTAAGGCCCCTATTATTGATAAGGTAGTTTCTGTAGACCTCAGCGCAGTCAGCGTAGTTAAGATCCTCGCCGTTGTCTGAATCAACAGGATAATAACGAACTCCAAATCTCTCGGTCTTTATTCCGTTCTTCTCGAACACTGTGATCTTGTTTGAGTTATCACCGCTCATGAAGAATGAGTCTGAGCTTCTTGTTTCAAACTCGAAGTAACAAGTGTTGTAAGCCTGCTTTTCCTGTCCGCATACCTGAGCGTGAGCATAAACGTTTGACTCACCGTCAGAAGCAACGCAAACAAGTCCAGATGAACCGCTTACTGTTGCAAGGACCGGCATATAAGCCTGCTGAGTGGTTCTTGGAGCTGTTATTGGAACGGCTGTATAATCTCTGCCGAATACCTGCTGATTATAGTCAGCGTACTCGGTCTTGCCGTTGTTGTAGTTTATTACAGCACCGCTTCCGTCAGGAACTATCATATAGCCTGTCGCAGTTGAATCAGCAGCGCCGAAGTTAGGGCAGAACTCGATCTTTGTAAGCACCTTTCCGTCTACCTGAGAAGTGTTTTTCTCCTCGATCTCATCTGAATCGCAGTAAACATAGAGGTTATCGTCCTCAAGAACATAGTGTATCTTGAGCTTCACACCATCAGAAACGTAGTTATATGTAGCAACAACGCCGTCTGAATTTTTCTGCCATTTTACCTTTGCCTTGTTGGAGTAAACCGGAGCAGGGGACTCTGTTCTCTTTTCCTGTCTAAGGTCACCGACTCTGATAGCGGCACTTGCAGCGATCTGCTTTCTCTGGGCATTTTTCATTGCTGTACCCTTAACTGTGTCGATAATTGTCTGGTCAGCCTGAACATTTATAGGCGAAGTCCACCAATACTTACCTGAAGCCTTTACATAAAGACAAAGTCTTTCGTTTTCTTCGTCAAGATAAAGAGCTATCTTGTCGTTCTCTGTTATCTTTTCGCACATTGCAAGAGCTTCTTCGTCAGTTATAGGCTGAACCTCGTCGTCCTTGCTTGCTGTAGTAGTTGTTTTCTCATCGGCTGCTGAGTCTTCAGCAGCTTTATCGCTGCTTTCATCGGCAGTAGCTGCTGCGTCGGAAGCGTCAGCTGAGCTTGTATCATCAGCCGCTGAGTCGACACTGCTGTCAGTATCCTTTACTGCGGCGCTTGAATCAGCCTGGCTTGAACTCTCGTCAGTGGAAGAAACCACCATTGACCCCAGAGGCATCAGCATTGTAAGGCAGATAGCAAAGACAACTGCTTTCTTGTAACTTTTGTTATGCATTTATTATTTACACCACCGTTTCTGTTTTAGCCTCTGATCCTGTACATGATCTCAGTATAAACTGAGTAACCGAATACATATACCTGCTGGAACAATGAAAGGAGAAGTATCGCAAGGAACAATATAAGAAGCATTGCGATGATCGTACCAATAATTGAAGCAAGTGTTTTTCCGAATGAATACTGGTGAACGGCTCTCATTGCCTGCACCATAAGGATAACAGACCAGCCGATGCCAAGATACTGGATTGCTGTGATCCAGATCGACTCGTCCTGTACCAGAACGTTTGAAAAGATCACTGCGATAAATGTGCAAACGATGTAAGGAACGAGAGAATATGCAGAATAGATGCAGATCTTTTTAAGTGTACCTTCACCGTCGAGAAGTGTGCATATTGCCCAGTTGCCGAGTACCCAAGTGAAGAAGTAAACTACAGACTGAACGATAAGCGGAACAACGTTGAATACTTTAACGTAGCTGTCATTGAACTGGAAGCCTGTGAGCTGTCTGTCAACTACCATTGCAATAAAGAGGAAGAGAACTATGAGCATCGATATTTTCATTGAGCCTTGTTTCTTCCATCTCAGGTCCTCAAAGCCCTCAACAGGGTGGAAAACACAATGCTTGAGCCAACCTACCGGAGTAAATTCATACATATCAGTTTCCCTCCTTCTTTTTGCGCTTGATGAGCTTTATGCCCTTTTTCTTGAGAACTGCCTTTACGATGAGCAGGGCGATCAAAACGATAATAACTATCATTATCACTGTGAAGTTATCTCTGAGCCATTCTTCTCTTGCATATTTGAATGCCTTATCGTAATCGTCCTGATCGTAAGCTGTTTTGAAGTAATCAAGAGCCTTCATATACTCGCCGTCGTTAAGGCAAGCCTTACCAAGTCCGACATAAGCCATTGCATAGCCGCCGTCTCTCTTTATAACTTCTTCCCAATCAGCTCTTGCGTCTGAGTATCTACCCTCGTCATAGAGGAGAACTGCTCTGTGAACGACATTACCGAAAGTTGTTTCAGTATAAACTGTGATATCGTTCTTTGTTCCGTCAAGGATATAGACCTCGTTGCCTCTTGCCTCGATAGCGTTTGGTCCAAGGAAGCTTCCTGCCTGATCGGAGGTGGAGTTCTTTGTACCGAAGATGCAAAGAAGATTACAGAGCTTATCATACTGGAACACTCTGCCGTTTTCATAGTCAAGAACATTTATTGTTCCGTTGTCTGAAACGCAGATATCTGTAAGTCTGCACTTATAAGTTTTGTTTGTTGTTGAATCATACTCTGAAGCAACGTCACCAAATGAATACTTGTCGCCGACTGCGTTATCCCAGATGTTATAACCTGCTGGGTTAAGCTTCTTAACAGCGTCGGTCGTAGTATTTGCAGCCTCAGTAACAGTGTAGATAAATCCGTCTGCGTCGATATCGAAGTTTGCATACTCGACAGGAACGTTTCTTGTCATTGCTGAGATCTGCTCGTTTGAAGCGATCTTTCTCCACAGCTTCTGAGCAACGACAGCGGCAGTTACCTCAACACGGTTAGCACCGTAGAAGCCCTGGAACTCACCGTCCTTATTGAACTGAACAGAACCTGTGTTTACTGACTTACAAACAACGTAGATATTCTCTGCCTTATCTGCAAGTATCTTTGAAGGGTTGAATGTTTCGGAATCATAAAGCTTTGTGTCAGGCTTTGTGTATTCCTGTACCAGAGTCATTTCTGTGCCTGACTCAACAGTACACTTAACAGCCCTTGAATTGTCTGTATCTGCGATGTAAACATAAAGCTTATCATCAAAGATGCTCTTTTTGACATATATGCCGTTAGGATTAAGGAAGGTCGATCTTCCGTCCTCGCCTACAGATATTTCTGTAGAGCCTGTGAATCCGGTATAACAGCCTGTTACCTTAAGATCAGTATCAAGACGGAGTATTCTGTTGTTGCCTGAATCGCACACCCAGAAAGTATCGTTGTCCTGATCGTAAAAGAGGTCTTTTGCATCTGAGAGCTTTGCAGGAGCGTCATCGCTTATATAAAGCGGGTCGCTCGGATCTGAAAGCCTGTCAAGACCCATATCTGCACCTGTTACAGTCTTTTCTACACGGTAGGCACTCTGCGATGGGATCGCATCGTCCCAATAGTCGTAGTTATAGGCTGTATAAGGCTCATCTGCGAAAGCAGTCACGGTCATGGTCAGCGCCAGACCTGCTGCAAGTGCCGCAGAGATCATTCGTTTTAGAGAGATTTTATTTCTCGACACTACTTATCACCTTTTTTCCTTTTCTATAATCTAAGTTCAAATTAATCCTTCATACCTGAGTTAGCCATTGTTTCCATGACGTTGCCCTGAGCTACAAGGAATACGATCAGTGGTGGTATCAGAAGTACAACTGCTGCGGCAAATGTAACGCCCTGACGAGCAAGACCTGCTGCTGTGATCTGCTGTACAACTGTAGGTAGTGTTTTGAGCTGCTCGGAGTAGATAAGTGCTCCGCCCTGAATGTTCCATGCTCCCTGGAAAGCGAAGATGATAAGTGTCATCAAAGCTGGCTTTGAGTTTGGAACGACGATCTGCCAGCAGATCCTGAACAGACCTGCGCCGTCCACCTTAGCCGCTTCCACCATGGAGTCGTGGATGGTTGTCATGCTCTGACGCATGAGGTAAAGACCCATTGATGTTGAAATGCTTGGGAGGATCAATGCCCAGTATGTATCGATCATATGGAGCTTAGCCATTACGAGGAACTGCATGATCCATGTTGCATTTGAGGAGAACAGGAGGGCAATAACGATGATCTGGTTAATGACCTTGTTTCCTGGGAATTTACACTTTGCAAGAACGAATGCTGCACAGCAGCAAACGAAAAGGTTGCAGATACAAATTACTATTGTAATAAAGAAGCTGTTGAAGATATATCTTGACAGCGGTACCTGCCATGAGCTTGCGGCTACCTTGAACATATCTGAGAAGTTGTTGGTAGTCGGATTCAGTACATAAAGCTTTGGAGGGAACACGAACAGCTCCTCAACAGGCTTCATAGACTGGATAACTGAGTAATACAGCGGGAACACCATGAATGCACCAAGGAGACAGAGGAATACGAAAATAACTATATCTCCGCCAAGAGAACCATTGACTCTCGCCTTTTTCTCTTTGACCTTCAGCTTTTCAATAGACTGCTGCTTTTTTCTTTTTCTAGCCATTTTATATACTCCCCTCCTTTAGTCAAGATACTTGCCTAAGAGCCAGTTGATACCCTTATTGGCAAAGAGCATTGCAGCGAACAATACGAAACATATTGCTGACGCATAACCCATTTCGTAACGAATGTTACCATAGTCTGTTGCGTGGTTCATGATTGTGTGAGCTGCATAGTCTGTTGAAGGCAGACCTACGAGGTTCTGACCAACAACACCGACTGTGAATGATGCTGAGATCTGGATAACGGCAGCGAACAGAAGCTGTGGTCCCATTGAAGGGATAGTGATGTAGAAAAGCTCCTGCCATCTGTTCTTGATACCCTCGATAGCACCTGCTTCGTACATTGACTTATCAATGTTCTGAAAGCCTGCACGGATAGCAAGGAAGCCTGCACCCATTGACATCCAAAGCTGAACGATGATAACAACTGTAAGGATATAGTTTGTATCTGTGAGCCACTGTGCAGGTTCGTTCAGGATACCCAGATCGATAAGCACAGCGTTCAGGTAACCGTAGGAGTCACCTGACAGGATAAGCTGCCAGGTAACATATACGGAAGTTGTCATAGAAGGTGCATAGAACACGAATGTGAAGAAGGTTTTGAGGAATGCGTTCATCTCGTTTATCAGCCAAGCAATAATAAAGCTGAGGATATAAGAGAACGGTCCTGTGAATATCGCAAAAATAAGAGTGTTTCTTACTGCGATAAGGAATACGTCGTCGTTAAGGAACAGCGTATAGAAGTTTGAAAGTCCTACGAACTTAGGAGTTTCGATCATGTTAAAGTTTGTAAAGCCCATTGGCAGCGACATTACGACAGGCACTACCGTGAAGATAATGAACAAAGACATGAAAGGCAGGAGCATTGCATAGCAAGCCTTGTTGGTTTTCATCATATGCCATGTGTACTTCCACTTGCCCTGTTTTATCATAGGCGCTTCAGGATTGGTTTTGGCCATTAGTTACTCCCCTTTCATTAATTGTCGTACAGACCAAGATCTTCAAGCTTACGAGTGATCTCGTCATTGATATCCTTATTGTACCAGAACAGTGTATCACGAGCGTTGTCGTAGTCATTAACTACAGCTCTGAATGCGTTCATAACGTTTCTTGTTACACCGTAAGATGCAGGAATGATCGGGATCTCTACCTGTGAATTAAGCTGGTCAAGAAGAAGATTTACTTCTGAAGTTGTCCAAGACAACTGCTGAAGAGCTTCTTCGTTAGCTGTTGCATATCTACCCATTGTACCAAGGATAGACTCGATGTTGTTACCGTACTTGACCTGAGCGTCAGTTGAGGTGAACCACTTGATGAAGTCCCAAGCGCCCTCCTGATCTGCTGCCTTTGTGAAGATAATAGCACCTGAACCATTGGAGTTTGCTGCGTGGTTGATAGTTCCGTCTTCCTGAACAGTACCAGGAACTGGCTGGAATCCCCAGCAGCCCTTGATCTCAGGAGCGGCTACAGAAAGCTGGTTATAGAATGTGTAGTTCTGGATAACCACTGGCATATCACCTGTTCTGAAACGTGTGAATGCGTCATATGTCTGCTGGAAGCTGTATGTTGTATAGAACTTTGTCCAAGTATCGAAAGCGTTTACAGCCTCCTGAGTATCGAATGTTGTCTTTGTCTGCTCTTCGTTGTAGTAGTTAAGACCCTGCTGGAGAAGGAGCATAGCGAATGTGTTACCAGGCTCTGTGATAGCAGATACCTGAGTTGTTCCGCCTGTACTTGTCATTACAGGGAGGATAAGACCAACTTCAAGGTAGTTTCTCTGAAGTGTTGGCAGACAGTTAAGAAGTCCGTCCCAAGTGTTAAGATCTGTTGCTGGGTCGATACCGTACTCGCTGAGGATATCAGAACGATAGAACAGCATTGGGAAGGTCTGGTCACATGGAAGACCGTATGTACCGCCGTTGTACTGATAAAGAACAGTAGCGTCGTCTGCAAAACGTGACTTTACCTCGTCAAAGTCGCTGAATGTGGTGAGATCTGTAAGAACGCCACGGGCTGCAAGCTGGATAGGGAAGTCGCCGCCCATGAAGAGAGCGAGGTCAGGACCCTTGCCTGCAAATGTAGCCTCAACGATACCACCCTGAACGAGCTTAAGATTGATCTTTGTTTTAGCTGTTGGATTGTATTCACTTGAAATGAGCTGCTGGAGAGCCTCAGCGTTATCACGACCGAGCATTACCCAGCACTCCATAGCGCTTTCGTCCTCATCGGACAGTGCGTTGTAGTCCTCGAAGAAAGAACCGATAAAGCCCTTGAAGCCGAAGCCAAGTGAGCCAAAGAATGACTTGTCACATGAAGTGAAATCCTGATCGGAAGTAGCTACCTCGATCATATCGACCTCAAGAGGCTGCTCACGATACTGGTTTACGAAAGAAGAAACCGATGTGATGTTATCCTTGATCTGTGACATCATCTCAGGGATAAGGTCAGGCTTCTTTATACACTTATCAAGAACGATAGCCATTTTCTCAAGAGTTTCAGCCTCAGTTCCGCCTGAACCTGAAATCTTCTCGATCTCAGCCTTCTTATCTCTCAATGTCTTAGCATATTCCTTGAAATCAGGAACGATAGAAGGGATAGCTGTGTCGATCATGTAGTTGTTGTATTCATCAGGATCAGGACCTGTGATCTGTCTGATCTGTCTATAGTAGCTGTTTATGTTATAAACAAGCTCGTCCAGATCGCCCATGATCTCACCGATCTCACCAGGAACTGCTTCCAGAGAAATAGTGTTTGTGCCTGCCTGGAGGTAGAAATAAAGATCGTCGCCATTTTCAGACTTTGGCGTTGTGATGCTCCAGTCTGTATCGTAGTAGAACTTTATCTGATTAGCTTCAAGGCAAGGTACTTCACCATTGACATAAAGACGTCTGTTGGAGTACATACCTCTCATCTGATCCTGTCTGCCTCTTATACCTATCTTATAGTAGCCAGCCTTGTCAACATTGAACTCCCATGTTACTGTCTGAGTTGACTGCGTCCAGCTTCCTGAACCGATAGTATTATATCTTGTTTTAGTAGGGCTTGAGCCGTTTGCGCTCGATGTGAGATAAGAGCTCTTATCTGATGTAGGATAAAGAGTTCTTGATGACTTGTAGGCAGCAGTTTCACCCTCAAGAGTGATCTTCTGTCCCTGAGCCTGTGTTAGATCGCTGTCTGATGGTGCTGTGTAAGCAGCAGGTGCTTCATACTGATAGAAAGTAAAGCTCTTGACAGCAAACTCAGCCTTTTCAGATTCAAATGTTATCGTATGTTCGCCAGCCTCCATATAGAACTCCAGCGGCTCGTTAAACAGTCCGTCGATGTCCTCCAGAGGAGTTTCCTGCCAGCATGGAGTCGATATCTGTCCAGGACGGATATCGTTCTGTCTTGAATCCTGTTTGATCTCAGATTCGTTGATCCATCTCTTGCTCAGCGTGATTCTTGACGCTGTTGCATATGGGCTTTCGCCGTCGATAAGCAACGAAAACTCAACGTCGTTTGTGTTGCTTTCAAGTGCCTCATATATCATCTTGATATTGTAGACGCCTGTTTCAGGAATGTTCACCGTCCAAGAAACTGAACCCTCCTGATTTGCCCACTGCATAACATCATTCTCTCCATCTACTGTAGTTACAGTGATCTGAGCGTCTGTTACTGAAGCAGGATCGTAATCTTTTCCCAAGACCTCAACTGTCTTATCAGGTCTTGCAGCGTCGGTATACTTCTTTACGTAGTTAGTATAAGAAGTCTGACGGATCGAATCGGTACCCGTCGTGGCAGCGGAGCTTCCGTCGCCTGTTGCAGAATCATCAGCAGTTGCCTGCGTGCCTAGAGTGCTGTCGTCCGCCGCTTCACTGTCTGCAAATGCTGGAACTGATGCGCTTGCACACAGAGCAAGTGCCAATGCGGAAGCAATAACACGCCTAAACATTGTGTCTTTCACTATGAATCCACCTTTCTAAATAAATTGCTTTTGGTTTTGCGAGAATCAAGCCTACTTAATTACATTCTAATATAAATAGTATAGAACCTCTTCATTATGTGATCCCCCACGGGAAATAAAGAAAATAAAGCTTACGTCCCCCCCGATCTGAACAGCACAAGCTTTTCGCCGTTCTCATCAAGTTCGACCTTGACCTTATCGCCGCCTTTTATCTCAAGAGCGTCCATAAAGTCCTTCGGGAGCTGCAGCCGTCCAGATCTGTCGAGGACGATAAGCTCTTCATGAGCCGTTTCCTCGCTGTTCTCAACCAGCACGATATCTCCCATTTCATTAAGCTCCTCCACATAAGAACGCTTTCTTACGATCTCAGAGCTTGTTCTTCCGTCTCTGATAGCCACCACTCTGTCGATATGATCGGCAAGCTTAAGGTCATGGGTAACGATCACTATAGTGATCTTCTCATCTTTATTAAGCTCCTTGAATATATCAAGTATCATATTGGAAGTCTTTGTATCCACCGAGCCTGTAGGTTCATCAGCCAACAGTAATCTCGGATCGTTTGCCAATGCAATAGCTATTGCAACTCTTTGCTGTTCGCCTCCCGACATCTGGTCGAGCCTGCTGTTTTTTCTTTTCAGCAGTCCCACTCTGTCAAGCAGCTCCAGTGCTTTCTGCCGTCTTTTATGCTCGCCGTTGAGCAGCATAGGAAGCTCAACATTCTGCACAGCCGTAAGATACGGCACAAGATTTCTTGCATTATTCTGCCACACAAAGCCTACGGTGTTCCTTTTATACTCCATATAATCCTTATCAGTAAACTTCAGAAGGTCCTTACCGTCCACATAAAGGTTTCCCGCCGAAGGCTTATCAAGTCCTCCAAGCATATTGAGCAACGTGGATTTACCACTTCCTGAGTTTCCGACGATCGCCATGAGTTCTCCACGCTCGACATCCAGGTCAAGTCCTTGGAGCGCCACCACCTCAACATCAGAAGTTTTGTAGATCTTCACCAGATTTTCACACCGTATCATATATTTATCATTGTCGGCAGCTACAATAGTATCAAGTTCATCACTCAACTATCTCACCGTCCTCTAATGTATAAACCTTATCAGCTATATCTATCATGCTGGGGTCGTGAGTGGTCATTATAATAGTCATCTCATCTCTCGCCACCAGCTCTTTGAAAAGCTTTACAACGTGGAGCGCAGTTGCCGTATCAAGCTCGGCGGTAGGCTCGTCCGCAAAGATTATGTCAGGCTTATGTGCGATAGCTCTTGCTATAGCAACTCGCTGCTGTTCACCACCGGACATTTCCCCCGGTCGGTGGAACATTCGCTTTTCAAGTCCCACGCTTCGCAGACATTCCCTTGTGCGCTTATCCCTTTCTTCATATGGATATTTCGCAAGTCTTAGACCAAAGTCAACGTTTTCATAAGCGGTCATTCCCGACATGAGTGCCACAGATTGGAACACGAACGCCATTTTATACCGTCGTATATCATCTCTGGCTCTTTCAGAAAGCCTTGTAATATCCCGTCCGCCAAACATGACCTTGCCCTTTGTTGGCTTGTCAAGCGCTCCAAGAATATTGATAAGAGTAGTCTTACCGCTTCCTGAACGTCCTCTAAGGATCGTCAGCTTGCCCTTTTCTATTTCAATGTTGATATTTTTCAGCGCATTCACAACGCTTCCGTCGCCGATCTTAAAGTCACGGCACAGATCTTCAGTTGAAAGTATAGTGTCCATGCCGCATGGCTCCTTTATCACATCAAACAGGGTCTTCGCCCTAATCTCAGCCACTGTATTGGTCATTTTGACCTATGTAATATACTCAAACAAAGGTTAAAATATTTGTGCATTATTCACATATCGTGTCAGAAGCACACAACGACCACAACATATTGTATTTCTTGTACAATATGTTCAAATTTCGGGCGATAAATTATGCAAATCAGCCCACAATTTTATGTAAAATGCCAAAATGGGTTCATTCAGCTAATCTTAATTATATCAATTTCTC
>OGPB01000488.1_pt1 | contig 26475 bp, 19 predicted proteins | sample 1552821 | NCBI WGS metagenome assembly OGPB01 (sample SAMEA2580192, study PRJEB22360) | human gut metagenome | biome: human gut; feature: human-associated habitat; material: faeces | place: Denmark | collected 2008/2010 | reverse complement strand
GTAAGCGGCAGGTTTTTCGGACAGTAAGCCCCTCAAAGCAAAGAAAAATAATATCAAAAAAAATATAAAAATATTATGAACAGGCTTGACAAATGGTGTGTGAATGAGCTATAATATTAAATTACAAGGGCTTTTTTCATAGCGATATTGTAATTTGCTGTGACCCTATAAGTTTAAACATCTCCGAGAAAGTTTTTTTGTATAAAATGACGGAGTGTTGAAAGCGGAAGGAGGAGAATTCGATGAAAAGAACATATCAGCCTAAAAAGCTTCAGAGAAAGAAAGTTCACGGCTTCATGAAGAGAATGTCTACTGCTAACGGCAGAAAGGTACTCGCAAGAAGAAGAGCAAAGGGCAGAGCTAGACTCAGCTACTAAGAGATACAGGCAGTTTCTGATGATAAGTCTGACAGGCATTATTCAGGCGGTTAGTTACGCCTGAATCGATGTCCCTAGGCAGTTGTATTTAAGCGTCGTTGGACGCTGCCTCAGATGACCTATATACCATTCATTGATTTGCATGGTATTGGGTCTTTATCTTTTTTTGGCAAAATTGCCGTGAAAAGGCGAAAAGAGTAAAAACAGTACACAATGGGGAAATGAAGATGCTGTTCACAACGGTTTTAAAGGATAACAAGGCATTTTTAAGGTGCTATAAAAAGGGAAGATTTTGTGCAGACAGTTTTGTAGCAGCATATTTTTATCCCAACGGCAGCCCATACAACAGGCTTGGCATAACGGCGGGCAAAAAGCAGGGCTGCGCAGTAACGAGAAACAGGATAAAGAGAATAGTAAGAGCCGCCTACAGACTTAACGAGGCGGAATTTCCGCTGGGCTATGATATAGTTTTTGTGGGAAGAAACGATATAGGGGAAAAGAAAACTCAGGATATTGAAAGATTTATAAAAAAAAGACTCATAAAAGAGATGAATAAGCCTGTTCCAAAGAATAACAGGTCAGGCAGGGCAAAGAGAAAGTAAAATGAGTAAACTGGCTCAGCTGCTGATAAGGTTTTATCAGCGATTTATAAGTCCTCTTTTCGGACCAAGGTGCAAGTATTATCCAAGCTGTTCGGCATATGCGCTGGAGGCTTACAGAAAGCACGGCTTTTTTAAAGGCACGCTGCTCACTGTATGGAGATTGCTTAGGTGCAACCCGTGGAGTCTGGGAGGGGTTGACTATGTTCCTGACAAGCTTACCACTGAGTATTTTAAAATCAGAAAAAAATAAGCCTGAGAGCTTAATCAGATATATAGGTTATCAATATGACAAATAATTGATCTGGAGGATATTAAATGGGTATTATTGCGACCCCTTTGGGCTGGATAATGAAGGGCTGCTATTTTGTATGCAAGAACTACGGAATAGCACTGCTGCTTTTCACTATCCTTACAAGACTTATAGTATTTCCGCTTAACGTCAAGCAGCAGAAGAGCATGGCAAGAATGACCATGCTTCAGCCTGAGCTTGAAAAGATAAAGAAGAAATACGCTAAAAATCAGCAGAAGATGCAGGAAGAGCAGATGAACCTTTACGCCAAGGCTGGCGTAAACCCTATGGCAAGCTGTTTGCCAATGGTCATCACAATGGTCATTCTGTTTGCTCTTATCCCTGTTATTTACGGACCTCTTACCTACGTTTCAAACGCAGATAAAGAGGAGCTTACAGACTCAAACAACATGATATCGAATCTTTATGTTGTCAGTGCTGAGGTAAAAAGCAAGGATACTACTATAGAAAAGCTTATTGAAAAGTTTGAGAAAGACGGTGCTACTGAGGACGAAGCTTATGAAAAGCTTGAAAAGCTTTTTACAGACAAGGACAAGTATCCGAAGTCTGCAAAGGCACTTTCTAATGACAACAAGATATCGAACGTTATGGATGCTATTAAGGCTCATAATGATATAGATACTTTTATTCTTAACGAGAATTACTTCTCCACAAAACTCATTCAGTCAAGACCTGAGCTTATGACTTTCGTTTTCACTGAAAAAGAGGGCGGACAGTATGCAGATGTGCTTCCAACAAGCGTAAAGGCTGCAGCTGAAGATTTCAACTACAGCATTTTCGGACTTTTCCTTGGAAAGATACCAACAATGAAGGATCTTTCATGCATTATCCCTATTGTATCAGCACTTTTGCAGCTTATAGTGACATTCGTTTCACAGCATTTTGCAAAGAAGAACAATCCTGACGCCGCTAATATGGGCGGAATGGGAATGAAGATAATGCTTTACGGTATGCCTATCTTCTCACTGTGGATCGGTTTCAGCTATCCGGCAGGTCTTGGTCTTTACTGGTGCTATTCTTCACTGTTTGCACTGGGACAGACTATCGTACTCAATAAGATCTACACACCTGAACACGTTGCAGAGCTTGTTCAGAAGGATATAGCAAAGCAGAAAAAGAAGGGCAAGCCTACTCTTATGGAGAAAATGGCTGAGGCTCAGATGATACAGGCTGGTAAGGATCCTGCTGAGATCAGAAAGTCACTTTCTGACGATGAGGATTACGATGAGCCTAAGAAGAAAACAAAGACGGAGCTTAAAGACGAGCAGAGAAGACGTCTTAACGAAGCCAGAAAGAGAATGGCTGAGAAATATGGCGACGAATATGACGATTCACAGGATTGACCTGTTGTTGACTAAACTTTTTTAGCGAGAGGAGCAGAAAAAAATGAAACAGATCTTTACAGCCGCAACTGTAGACGAAGCAAAGAACAAGGCGGCAGTTGAATTTGGAACAGAAGTAGAAAAGATCACTTTCACAGTTCTTGAAGAGCCTAAAAAGGGCTTTTTCGGAAAGATCAAGGGTGAGGCAAAGGTAGAAGCTGAATATGAGCCTGAAACAAAGGTAGAAACTGTAACTGAAAAAACAGAGGCTGTTGAAGAAAAGGCAGAAGTTCAGAAAGAAGTCAAGGCAGAGGCAGAGTGGAGCGACACTTTGCAGAAAAAGGCTGACTGTGCAAAGGAATATATACTCAATGTTATAAAGGCAATGGGCATAGAAAACACAGAGATCGAGGTAACAAAGCTTGAAAACGGCGCACTTTTTGAGATAAAGAGCGAAGAGTTCGAGAAGCTTATCGGCAAGAAGGGCGATATCCTCGATTCACTTCAGTATCTTGCATCACTGGTATGCAATAGGATAGACAGAGAATATTTCAGAATATCCACAGATTGCAATGGTTTCAGGGCAAGAAGAAAGACCCAGCTTGAAGAGCTTGCAAGAAAGATAGCAAACAACGTAAAGAGAAGCGGTCGTTCATCAGCTCTCGAGCCAATGAATCCATATGAGAGAAGAATCATTCACGCTGCTGTATCAGAGATCGAGGGTGTTACATCTCAGTCAAAGGGTGAAGAGCCATGGAGAAAGGTAATAATCAGCTCTACAACACCTAGAAAGTATGACAACAGAGGTGGCTACAAGAAGAACGGCGGCAGAAGAAGAAACAATAATAATCGCCGCTCAAAGGGTTTTGACATCACAACAAGCTTTGAAAAGGACTACAAGAAGCCAAAGCCAGAGGACACAATGAAGGATTCAGGTCTTTACTCAAAGATAGAGTTCTAAATTAAAAATGACAATAAGAAAACACGCTGAATTTTGGTTCAGCGTGTTTTTTTTGCTATTTTGCTTGTTTTTTATTGTAGGGGACGGCGCCCCCGACGTCCCGCTTATCGATGTTTCAGTTTCAATATCATTTGTATTTTTTTACACAATGTTCGGCGCAAAAATTTATAACATTGTCTGCTAATTTTCATTCGTGACAAATCCAAGTCCAGCCGCTTCGATGTCGGGCTGTCGAGGGCGCCAGCCCCTACACATTTGTGTCTACAGTTTGTCCGCCGCAAAATCGCTGTCGCTCTTTGCGGATTTTACTTTGTATAAGAAACTACAAAAGCGGTGCAGAGATTTGTTCTCCGACACCGCTTTGTTTTGGGTTACAACTTTGTACTTCTTCTTTTATTATTCTGCACCGCTTAGTAGGCTTGCGCCTATTGAGGCTCTGCCTCAAGCTCCGACAGGGCTTTGCCCATTTCTTGTGAGCGAAGTCGAACAAGAAATTTACTCACAAGGGGTTTCACCCCTTGACCCTGACCAGGGGCGTGCCCCTGGACCTTTTGCTCGCTTCGCTCGGTGGGTGCTTTTACTTTGTATTGGTGCTTAGCTCAGTTTGGCTTTGCCATTCCTCATTCCTCACTCCTCATTCCTCATTCAATTCGTTTTTCATCACTTTCACTCTCGCAAACACCACTGACAGCACTGTTGACACAAGCCAACCTATCGGCCATGACAGCCATATTCCCGTTGACCCATATGGTCTTGCCAACACGAACGCAAGCACTACTCTGAGTATCAAGTCCGTAAAAGTTGATATCATAAAATACTGCATTGCGCCTTTACCACGGAGTGCTCCGTCTGACATTATTTTTATGCCCACAAACACATAGAAAGGCGATATTATTCTCAAAAATGTTGTGCCTATCTCAACGGCTTTTGTTCCGCCGTCGTCAAGAAACAGATTTATCATAGTTTTTGGCATACAGAAAAAGCAGAGTATAAAAGGCACTGCCACGATAGCCGAGATAACAAGTCCTGCTTTATATCCGCTTTTTATCCTATCGTTCCTGCCTGCACCGTAATTCTGTGCAACAAAGCTTGAAAGCCCGTTAGAAAGCGTTGTAAAGCTTGTTATAGCAAAGGTATTTAGCTTTATTGCAGAAGAATATCCTGCGATACAAGACGAGCCAAAGCTGTTTACAAGATACTGCACAAAGATATTTCCCACTGAGATAAAACTCTGCTGTAAAATACTAGGTATAGAATAAAGGGTTATCTTTTTAAGTATTTTTCCTGAAAACAGCGGTGGTTTATCCTCTGTTTTAATTTCTGCGGTTTTCTTCACCAAAATAAGCAGTGAGAACACGCAAGCCACTCCCTGAGCGATAAAAGTAGCCCATGCAACGCCTGCCACACCCCATTTAAAGAACTTCACGAACACATAATCGAGAACAACGTTTCCAACTGATGAGCCGATAAGGAGATATAATGGTGTTTTCGAGTCGCCCATTGCGTTATAAATACCTGTACCCACGTTATAAAGAAACAGGAAGATAAGACCTGCGATATAGATCTTCAGATAAAGCTCGCCGTCACGGAAGATGTTATCAGGCGTGTTTATCATTCTCATAAGAGGAGTAGAGAACGCAAGTCCAAAAACTGTCAGCACTGCTGCAAGTATCGTACATGAAATTATAGTAGTAGTTGACGCAGTTTTTACCTTTGAGAACTCTTTTCCACCAAAGAATTGAGATATCACCACACAACAGCCAACATTGCTTCCCACTGCAAACGCCATAAATATCATTGTTATAGGATAAGACGCACCAACTGCCGCAAGAGCGTCCTCGCCTGCGAATTTTCCTGCTATGATACTGTCGAAAATGGAATACATCTGCTGAAATATCACGCTCACGAACATAGGCAGGGAAAATTTCCACAGCACTGTCCACGGTTTTCCCACCGTCAGGTCTGTCATAAAAACATCTCCATAATATAATAGTTACCATTTTATTATATCATAAAAAAACAACCTTTTTCAACGTCATTTCGCACAGACACTTTTGATATTTCTGAAGGTTTTTTAGCATTTTACGCTATTTGTGATTTATTAATAAAATTTTCTAAATATTATTAGCTTACCCTCTTGCTGAAATTATCTGTAAAGAATAAAGTCACAATGGTTTTTTATTGACAAAAAAGTGCGGATATTTTATACTTGTATAAGAGGTGATAAAATGAGCAGTCAAGCAGACCACGGTGGTCACAGAGAGAGAATGAGGAAGCGTTTCAAAGAATCGGGAAATTTCAAGGGCTTTTCCGAGCATGAGATACTTGAAATGCTTTTATTTTACATTGTGCCGAGAAAGAACACCAATGATATTGCGCACGAGCTTATAAAAAAGTTCGGAAGCTTAAACAGTGTTCTTAACGCTTCTGTGGAGGAGCTTTCTTCGGTAAAGGACATGGGCGAAAGCTCTGCAAACTCACTTTTATTTTTCAGAGAGCTTATAAACTACTGCTCCACTGTCACAGACAGCAGGATAGACATTAGAAACATATCTGCGGCGCTGAGTTTTGTAAATAATTGTTTCAGAAACGAAAAGCAGGAGAAGTTCAAGGTAATTTGTATCGACTCTGGCTTTCACATAAAGAGCGTAACAGACATATCCGCAGGCGGTGCGAGATTTACCCCTGTTGATTTTCGTGAGCTTACAAAAGCCGTTCTCAACAGCGGCACTGATATTGTTATCCTTGCCCACAATCACCCTGACTCACCCAACACCCCCTCTCAGGAGGACGTTACTCTCACCCGTGAGGTCATGAGATATATGAGATGTTTAGGTGTGACAGTTCTTGACCATTATATAACAGGCAATAACGGAACTATCTCCATGCGAAACTGCGGACTTATCCATGATATGGAGTGTTAAAATTGAATATCACATAAAAAAAAATGGACGATATGTTTAACATACCGTCCATAAAATTTTATCTTCTTGAAGTCTTTTTCTTTGTGCTGCCTGTTTTTGAACCTGAATGTGACTTCTTTGCCTGATGTTTTTTCCAATGTACCCACAGTGTAGGTGCGATACAGTTAGAAGAATAAACACCTGATATCATACCGATGATAAGTGGGAAAGCAAAGCTCAGGATAGATGTTACTCCACAGATTATGCAGACGATACAAACTGTAGCCATAGCAAGAACTGTCGTAACAGTTGTATGGATAGAACGTCCCATTGTCTGTGTAATAGAGAGGTTTACAAGATCCTCAAGCTCCATTTTGTTGCCAAGAAGATTTTCATTCTCTCTGATTCTATCGTAAATGATGATAGTTGCGTTGATAGAATATCCAAGGATAGTCAGCAGAACTGCCATAAAGTTTGCATTGATGTCAAATCTGCATATTACAAAGCAGCCATAGACCATGCACATATCGTGTGCAAGGGCAACTACTGAGAACACACCTGCTGAGATACCGCCTATCTTTTTAAATCTGAATCCGATATAAATGATAGTGATGACCATTGCCAGTGCGCAAGCAGCAAGGCACTTGAAGAAGAAGTTCATACCGCTTGAAGCTGCAACGTCGTTTGACTCATAAACTTCTATGTTATTATCAGGAAAGTCCTTTTCAAGGGCTGTTTTCAGGGTGTTCTGCTTATCATCGCTTATACCCTTTGTTGATGAGAATTTTATCTCTACTGTCTTTCCTGCGTTTCCTGTGTTTTCGCCAAGAGTTACTGTACATTTATCTCCGATACTGTCAGAAACGGTATTTGAAACGTCAGAAGTCTTTATATCGCCCTCATATGTATAAGTCAAAACTGTACCGCCTTTGAACTCGATAGCCACGTTAAGACCTATAACGAATGTGAGAATGATAAAAATTGCGATAAGTGCGCATGATATGGAATAGAATATCTTGCTGTGACCCACAACATTCAGGGTCTTTTTTTCTTTACTCATTTATTTCAGCACCTCCGTAAAGCTTGCGTTTCTTAAAGCACTTGAACTTTGAGAGGGACGAAAGCATAAGTCTTGAACAGAAGATACCAAATACAAAGTTCAGGAGGATACCTACAAGGAGAGTATATCCAAGTGAATAGATAGTACCTGCTGTGCTTGCGCCGAATACTGAGAATACAGGGCTGAGAAGTGTTCCGAAAACGCTGTCTGTAGGTCCGAAGGCACCCATAAGGATTATTGCAACGAATACTACTGTGATGTTTCCGTCGAATACTGCGCTCCATGCTCTCTTATAGCCAAGCTCGATAGCTCCGTTAAGGGTCTTGCCGTTGTTAAGCTCTTCCTTTATTCTCTCGGCTGTGATAACGTTAGCGTCAACGCCCATACCGATAGAAAGGATAATACCTGCGATACCAGGGATAGTCAGCGTAAAGCTGTCGATATTTCCAAAGAAGCCTGTGATACAAGCGATAGAACCTATTACCTGACCTATAAGTGCGATAGACGCAACAAAGCCCGGCAGCTTATAGATAACGATGATATATGCAGCGATAACGATAAATGCGATAAGTCCTGCGATGACCATTGCATTTTTTGCACCCTCACCCAATGTAGGTGAGATGATGTTTGTGCTTGTTGTTTTAAGGTCAAATGGGATAGAACCTGCGTTTATCTTATCTGCAAGAGCTTTTGCGGAATCATATGTGAATTTGCCCTCGATAACGCACTCGCCGTCAGTGATAGCTGAATTTACGCTTGGTGCAGAAATGCACTTATCGTCCATCCAGATAGAGATAAAGCCTTTTCCGGCAAGCTCAGTTGTAGCGTCAGCAAAAGCTTTTTTACCGCTGTTATTGAGTGTCAGGCTTACTACATACTTGATATTTCCTGTAGTTTCGTCCTGAGTTTGTCTTACCTCAGCCTTTTTAACGTCATTTCCTGTAAGCACCTGCTCGCCTTTTTCTTCTTTACCCTTTCTGAATACAAGCTTTGCAGTTTCGCCAAGCTCAGAAACGGCAGCCTCAGGGTCAAAGCTTTCTTCGTTAGCCTGCCATGGGAATGAAACCATTACCTTATTTTTCTTATAGTCTACATAGACCTCGCTGTCTGTGATATTAAGGCTTACAAGTCTTTGCTCGATAACAGCCTTTGCAGCGTCCATTTCTTCCTTTGTGGCGTCGTAATTATCGGCAGGTTCAAACGTAGCATTTACGCCACCCTGAATATCGATACCCCAGCGGATATCTTCAACGCCCTTGATATAGCTTGTTTTTATATCTCCGTACTGAGTATGTATTCCTGCATAAGTGAGATAACCAAATGCAATTATACACAAAAGCACGATAAAAAACACGGGTTTTTTAACTTTTCGCACCTTTAATCCTCCTGATAAATTTATTAAGCCCAGAGGCTTTTTTGCCGTCAGGGCACAATACACCCATAACGAACACATTCACCTTATAATTATAAAACGTTTGATACAAAATGTCAATAGTTTTTATGAAATTCGCACTGTTACTTATATCATGATAGTATTTTATCTATGAAAAAAGTTCTCTCAAAACCTGTTTCAAAAGCCTGTTTTAAAGGGGCTTTGTCTTGACAAAATCTCCTTTTAGTGATATTATTAAAAGGATAAATATTGCGACGTAAGGAAATTTTTTTGCGTCAGCTAAAAGGAGTATGTAAAATGATAGATATTAAGCTTATCCGTACAAATCCTGAGCTTGTCAAGGAAAACATCAAGAAGAAGTTTCAGGACGAAAAGCTCGTTCTTGTTGACGAGGTGGCTCAGTTTGACGAGGAATACAGAGCAGCCAAGACAAAGGCTGACGAGCTGAGAAATAAAAGAAAGGTAATGAGCAAGCAGATAGGCGGTCTTATGGCTAAGGGTCAGAAGGACGAGGCTGAGAAGGTAAAGGCTGAGGTTTCCGCTATCGGTGCTGAGCTTGACGCTATGGCTGAAAAGGAAAAAGACCTTGAAGCTAAGATCCGTGAGAGAATGCTCGTTATCCCTAACATTATCGACCCAAGCGTTCCAATAGGCAAGGATGACAGCGAGAACGTAGAGATTGAAAAATTCGGAGAGCCTGTTGTTCCTGATTATGAGATCCCATATCACGTTGACATTATGGAAAGCTTTAACGGCATTGATCTTGACAGTGCAAGAAGAACATCAGGAAACGGCTTCTATTATCTTATGGGCGACATTGCAAGACTTCATTCTGCAATTCTTTCATATGCCAGAGATTTCATGATAGACAGAGGTTTCACATATTTCATTCCTCCTTACATGATACGTTCAGACGTTGTTACAGGTGTTATGAGCTTTTCTGAAATGGAAGGCATGATGTACAAGATAGAGGGAGAGGATCTTTATCTCATCGGTACTTCTGAGCATTCAATGATAGGCAGATTTATCGACACTATCATTCCTGAGGGTGAACTTCCAAAAACTCTCACAAGCTATTCACCATGCTTCAGAAAAGAAGTTGGCGCACACGGCATTGAAGAGAGAGGCGTTTACAGAATACACCAGTTTGAAAAGCAGGAAATGATAGTTGTCTGCAAGCCTGAAGATAGCATGGCATGGTATGACAAGCTGTGGCAGAATTCTGTTGATTTCTTCCGTTCACTCGATATCCCTGTAAGAACACTTGAGTGCTGCTCAGGCGATCTTGCAGACCTCAAGGTAAAGAGCTGTGACGTTGAGGCATGGAGTCCAAGACAGAAGAAATATTTTGAAGTTGGTTCTTGCTCAAATCTTGGCGACGCACAGGCAAGACGTCTTGGCATAAGAATAAAGGCAGAGGACGGCACAAAGTATTTTGCTCACACTCTTAACAACACAGTTGTTGCACCTCCAAGAATGCTTATCGCATTCCTCGAGAACAATCTCAATGCTGACGGAACAGTTAATATTCCTGAGCCACTGAGAATGTACATGGGTGGCAAGGACAAGATAACAAAGTAATAAAGTACGAAATATAAGAAAACGGACAGACGAAAAATCGTTTGTCCGTTTTTTTGATATTCCCACAACATAGGCAAACAAAAAAAGAGGCGACCAATGGTCGCCTCAAAAAAATCAATAATTCATCGCCAAAGGCGATACCTTAATTCCTCATTCCTCATTCAAATTAGAAGCGTCGTTTCTTTCTCACGATAAGAACGATAATGAGAATTATCACAACAAGCAGTCCTGCCGCAGAACCGATAAGAAGCGGTCTGTTTGTGTAGAACAGTACCCAACGGCTCGTTGTTACACGAACGTTGTCAAAGGTCTGCTTGCTTGAGTTGCCTGCCATATCCTTGTAGGATACCTCAACGCTGAGCTCTTCACCGTTGTTTGCGTTTATCGAGAATGTGAATGGCTCTGCGCTCTTTTGCATTTGCGTTACTTGGTCTGTATCCCAGCTGTATGCGTCCTCGCCGTTTATCTTTACTGATACCTCGGAAAGTGCAACGTTGTCTGTAACGCTCATTTTTACGTCTTTCTTTGCGGTGTTGTATACCTTGCCGCTCTCAAAGTCTGATACTACGCAGACAGGAGCCGTGGTGTCTACCGCAAAGCTAAGCTCTGCGCCCTTGCTTGCGCTGTCGGAAATGTTCTCAGCCTTATCTGTGGAAACGACTGCAATGTTGTATACGCCGTCGTCCGCAAAGACATCACGCTCGATAGTGTACTTGTACTGATACCATTCGCCATCCTTGCTGACCTTTTCACGCTTATATCCGCTCTTGTCAAGGTCAAGGTTCTTGTTGTCTCTGAACACGTTTATTGTGGTATCCTGCGGAAGAACTTCGTCAACGTTGGTCTCATAGATCACAACTCTCGAGGGAGCTACAAGATACTTGCCGTTGTTATCGGCGGTGTTTTCGTCGAATGTGAATACTGAGCCGTTTCGGTTTACAGAGAACGTCATAACCTCTTCGCCGTCGAATTTTACGTCCTTGCCGTTGATATCAGCGGCCTTGCAGATGTTTTCAGATTTGTCCTTTACTGTGCAGTAAAGTGTGTAAATTCCGTCGTCCTTGAGGTCGTCAAAGGTGAAAGTCTCTCCGCCGTCCTTCTTTTTCTCGGTCGGCTTGAGGGTGTTTTCCTTATAGCCCTTTTGGTCTGCGGCGATGTACTTGAGGTAAACGTCCGCAGAGCTGAGATTGATGTCAGCCGCCGTAACGCTAAGGCTGAGCTTGTCGCCGTTGTTTGCTGAATTTGGCTCAATGCCGCTTATTGCGAGGGTCGGCTCTGTGTTATCGATAGTGAAGCTGTATGAAGCCTGCTGAGCGCACTCGTTGCCTGCCTTGTCACGACCTGTAACTGCAACTGTGTAATCTGCGTCCTTTGTGAAGCTTATCTCGGCGGTATGAGTATCGCCCTTTGACTTCCACTTGCCTATTGTCGGTGTCTCAACAACCTTGCCGTCCTTTGTGGAAGTGAGGGCTATCTTCATACGCTTTTCATCAAAGTTGTGCTCGTTTACTGTGACTGTGCAAAGTCTTGAACCGCTGTAAAAGCCCTTTTCGGCGATCTTTTTGTCAAATGTCACATCAATGGCAGGTCTTATCTTGTCGATCGTGAAAGACTTTGGCGACTTTGAGTTGCCGAAATCTGCGTCCTTTGCGACGTTTGAAGCATTATCCGTGCAGGATATATCAAATGTATAATCGCCGTCAGCAGAGAATGTGACTTGTGCTGTGTGAGTAGTTTGATCTGGGTCTGCGCTGTTTTCATTTGTCGTCCAGCCGCTTATCTTAGGGGCTGTGGAAGAAGACTGTATGCTTATCTTCACCTTATCGGGATCGAAATTGCGCTCACTGATAGTGATGTGCGCTGTTCTGTCGCCCTTATAGATATCCGTATAGGAAGCGTCGGGGTTATTGTTGTCATATGCGACTGTGATAGTCGGCGCTGTGGTGTCGATTTTAAGGCTTATGTTCTGTGTGGAATAATTTCCGCTGTTGTCATAAGCTGTGACCTCGACTGTGATATCATTTGAATTGTTCTGTGCAGAGTCAACTGTTATGCTGCCTGTCCAGCCTGTTGAAAGGTCGCTCTTTCTTGTGTCGTCCTTTGCTGTGAAGCTGTAAAGGGTGCCGCTCTGCGTAACTCTGCCGCCGTTTCTTACACGATAGGAAACTGTTTTAAGTCCCGAATAAACGTTATTTTCAGCGATAGCTTCCTTTACGCTGATGTTTACAGGTACAGAGCCGTTGTAAATTTTAGAGCTGTTCGTGCCCGAAATTGCGATAGAAGGGGACTTTGTATCAACTATAATGCCGTTTGTGTTTATGTAGCTTACGTTGCCTGTCAAGTCTGTTATCTTTGCATACACGACAGACTGAGTATTGTTGTCAAGTGTGATATCTGAGCTGTTTTTCCAGCCTGTTTCACTTGAAAGTTCGCCGATAGTCTTTTCATCATATGCGATGATATACTGAGCGGACTCAACGCCGCTGAGGTTGTCTGCTGACGAAAGGCTGCCATCGAGAGCCTTATCGCTGAAGCGTGAAAATGTTATTCCACCAAAGAAGCCCGACCAATCTGAAACGCCGTTTATTGAGATAGTGCCTGTTGGTGCGGTCTTGTCGATTACAAAATCGCTTACGGCTTTCTGTCCGCTTGTGATATCTCTTGATGAATTTTCCGCAAGATCCTTGCAGGAAACGCCGAAGGTGTAATTCTTTTCGTCTGAGAATTTTATCTCGGCAGTATGGGTATCGCCGCTGTTTTTCCACTTGACGGACTTTGAATAGCCCTCGCCTGTGAATGTTACCTTATCGGCTTCAAAATTGCGCTCTGTGATGGTGATAGTTGCGGTACGGTCACGGCCAAAATACTTTGAATTTCTTGCGTTGTTGTTATCAAACTGCACCTTGATCGTCGGCGCTGTTTTGTCGATAACAAAACTTTCAGAGAAATTTTCTGCTATGTTGCCAATCTCGTCCTCTGCCGTTACGGAAATGGTGTAAACACCATCGGCTGTGAAGTCATATTTTGCGGTGTAATAACACTGTCCACCCTGCTCTTTATAAGTATAGCCAAGATCCTTGAAAGTCTTGCGTGTGGTCTTGCCGTCCTTTGATACGATAACGAAAGTGTTATCCTCTGAGAAATCGGCTGTGGAAACTGTTATCTCTGCCTTTCTCGCCTTGCTGTAATATGTTGCGGAGCCGTTTGAAGCGCCGTTATTGTTGTCATATTTTACGACGATCTTAGGTTTTGCTCTGACTATGATTATAGTGCAGTTTTTGTCCTCACCTGCGGTGTTTTCCGAAAGCACATAGGTGTTCGTATTGCCGCAGTTGTCTGTTACATAAAGGGTCAAAGTGCCATAGAAAACTGTATCGTCCTTGAAAGGCAATGTGACTTTAACAGTGCTTCTGCCTATCTGTCCGTCAAGAGATTCTACTTGGCTCTTATAGCTTTGAGTTGTGCCTTCCTTGCCCTTGACAGGGGTGAACTCATAGTAATATTCTTTAAGTCCGCTGACATTATCCGTGAGAGCGATATCAAAGCTTATATCCTGTGAGGACTTTATCTTTATCTTGCCGTTATCGTCTGCAGGGATATTGCGGAGATATTCGACCTCTGGCTTTGTTTTATCCACATAAAATTCGATCGTCTTTTCGTCGCTGTGGCCAACTTCGTCCGCCGCTATCATCTTGATAGTGTACTTGACTTCTTCATTTGCGTTTACTGTGAAATCGTAAACCGAACCGTTCTTTTTACAGCTGTAAACGCCGTCTGTATTGTCCAAAAGCTCCTTGACTGTGAACTGCTCATACTCTGCTTTCTCAGCGGTCTGCTTTGTGATATAGAGCACGGAATTTTCATAGTTAAGAAAATCTTCCGTTACGTTAAATTCGGTTTTGCTTTCCGAATTATAATAATTGTCCTTTACATTGTCGCCCGAAATAGTCATATCGGAGATAACAGGGTTTGTGGCATCTACGGCAAAAAACTCATTGCCTTTGAAATTTGTGGTGATCGTGTCAGAAACATTTCCTGCCTTATCATACAAAACAAGGTCTATCTTGCCTGCAAAGTCCGCCTCAATTCTAATGTCAACATACTTGCTGCCCGTCTGTTCATCGATCTTGATATTCTGCTGGTCAAATTCAAAGGACTGTGAGGAATACTTATCGTCATAGCCCTCAGCCTTTTCGCAATTGACCTGCGCTTTTGTTATACCACTGACATTATCGGAGATATAAAGTCTTAACATTCTCTCGCCCTTAACGAAAACTGTGTCATAAAAGCTTGAGAAATAACAGTCGTCAATTGCCATTCTTTCAAATTGCGGAGCTGTGCCGTCAACACAGATATTGTTGACTCGATAAGTGAACCTGTCGCCCTTATCTACTTTATATGTGCCCGAAATGAGGATATAATTGTAATTGCCCTGATCGGCTGTGAAGCTTACCTCGCCGTTTTTAACAGTCTTTCGCTCGACAGAGCTGTCCTTTACAAGAAGAACTTCGCACTCGTCTGCGATCGGGAAAGAATTTTCGGTATTGATCTTGAAAGTAAAGTCCTGTGTTTTAGACTTCGGGTTGAAAAACTCTCCGCCCTTTACTTCTTTGCCGTCGGCATAAAGCTTTATTTCAACGTTGCGATCGTTATACTCAACTGTGAAAGTCTTTTCAACAGGAGCGTTTGAGCGATCCTTTGCGGAGATAGTGAGCTTATAAACGCCCACTTCATTGAAAATTATCTTTTTATCTAAACCTGACTTATATCCCGTAAGGTCGATATCCGTTGTTTTGCCATTAATAGTATAAAAAGCTTTCACCTCTGCAAGGTTGTCATCGGAGGCCTTGAAATAGAGGCAGTTATCTCTTATTGCAACGGAAGCCTTATCTTCAATTGACTGGCGGTCGCCGTTTTGGTCGATAAAAAGTCCAAGCTCTGGGGCAATGTTATCCCACTCGATAGACTTTTTAAGGCTGCACTTTCTGCCTGACTGGTCTGTATAGGATACTTCTATCTCGGTGTTTTTATAACCATCGCTCTCCAGCGGTATTCTGAAAGTATGTACATTGCTTTCACCGCTGATCTCACCGCTTATATCCTTAACTTGAACAGACTGAACTGCTCCAGTATTTTTAACGCTCACGTCCAAATTATTATCAGAACTGAAAGCGTCTTTTCCATTCCATATATCCTTGACTGTGAAATAAAAATATTTGCATTTGGAATTCCTATAAAGCTTTTCACCATTCTTGCTGTCAAGCTTTTCGAGGTCTGTTCCTGCGGTCATTTCTGGGGCGTTTAAGTCGATATTAAAATCTATCCTGTCCGTTGTGAGGACTTTATCACCCTTCTTGACTTTCAGGTCAAGACTATATTTATCTTCCTGATCGAATGTCTTGCCGTAATAACTATCACAATTTTCGCCGTTGATCTCAAGATCTGTGCCGTCAACAGGTGAAAATGTCACGGCGCTGTGATACCAGTCAGAGGAAACTTTCTTGCCTGTGATATTGTAATATGTATCGGTAAATTTGAAAGTTTTCTCAGCTCCTGCGCTGCCATTATTGTCGTATGCCTTGACTGTTACAGTTCCAACATAGCCCTTAGGGTCGAGTGTACATTTGCCGCTTGCCTTGTTATATCTAAGCTCAACGATTTTGTTATCAGTCCACACATTGAGGGTGTTCTCGGCTTCGGCAGGATAATATGAAATATCAAAGTCAACGACCTTGTCCTTTGGATACCATATGCTTGCAGGGTCGTTGATAAAAACGCTGCCTATGACGATCTTTTTAGTTATTGCTGTGACAGTCATATCTTTCGTTACGTTTTTGATCGTATAGCTGTAAACGCCTTTGTCAAAGTCCGTATCTTCGGCCTTTATCTCTTTTATCTCGTCGTTGTCTATCTTAAAGCCTTTGAAACTATAATACTGCGCAGGCTTGAAATTCACCTCCGCAGATTTGCCGCTAAAGACCTTGATAGTATTATTGCCGCCGTTAAATTCGCCGTTTTCGCCCTCGAGTTTGATCTCAAAGCTCTTGGTTTTTTCGTCAAAAGATTTCGCCGTTATAAGCTGCACTGAATAGTTCTCATCGGCCTTTGTCATTTTTATGGCAACAGCCCCCGAAAGCTTTATCTCTTCGCCTGTTTCACCATAGAAGCTTTCTTTCTGCTTGAATTTCAGCTTGTAAAAATAAACGTCGTCAACTTTTGTGCTCTTATCGATAAGCTTGTCCCATTCGTTTTCTTGACTGAGTTTGAGATAAAATTTTGAGCTGTTCTCCTCGTCAGCCTCGATATCGAACTTGACGTCGTCGCTTTCAAAGCCCACATAGTCGGAAAGTTCTTCCACTGTTAAAGCCTCGCTATGCCCATTGTCCTTGAATATGGCCGAGCCGAAATCAAGCATTACCGAGTCGTCAGTAACGGTCACTTGACAAAGGCGTTCCTTTATACTGTCGTTATCCTTTACGTTCCCGTCCGACTGGTCAGCACCAGCGAAAACGTCTGTTGTGCACATTGAAAGCACAAGCACAGAGGCTGTCATAAAGGAAGTCACTCTTTTGCCGAGCTTAAATTGCTCTTTGTAAGCAATTTTTTGTTCTTTGCACTTCATATACTTATTTTTCCTCTCCTTTTTCAAATTTCCTATCCTAAATTGCAAAAAATCGCAATTTTAAATCGCATTTCCCTCACAAAGGGTTATATCCTCGCAGACCACAAAGGCTATCTGTGTATTTTGCATATTTTGATCTTGCTGCATATCCTGCGCTTGCGGCTGAGCAGCGTTTGCGCTTACGCCTATGACAGTAGTTTCGCCATAACCAGCGCCGAGCACCGTTGTCTCGCCGACGGGCTGGAGCACGGTGGTCTGACTTTGGGACATATCATACGCCATAAGCTTGTCTGTCATATTTTTGTTGTCAATGCTGACAGCTTTGAGCCCGCCGCTGACTTTTGGAAGCTCTTTGGTGGTGGTGATATTCTGCTTGTTTTTCAGCTTTTTGACTGCATTTTTCTGGGCGAGACCCGAAAGCTCTGATATGACTTTGCTTATCCTCAGCAGGAAAAACAGCAGCACCGCCGTCACAAACAGCGCACCAGCCAGCACAAAGCTTATCACAGACAGCAGACTAAGATTTTCAACGCTCATTCTTTATCCACCGCCTTTTCAGTTTCGTCTGTTTTATTTGTATCATCTGAATTGTCTGAATTATTATCAGCATAAGCCGTTGTTATCTTTGTTTTTGCGACCTCAACAGCTTTTTTTGTTTCAAGCTTCAATGAAGTGAGCTTTTCCGAGCTTTCAGAGATATCATCAAGGCTTTGCTCTATCTGCTCAACGGCTGAAAGGATATCGTCTTTTTTCACGCCGTCAGAGGCGAACTTGTCGCCATACTGCTCAACGGAATTTAGTATCGCATTGTAAAGCTCCAGCTGGACTATCTCAGCCTCGTCACCCGACTTTATAAGTTTCAAAAGGGACTGATAATTCTTGAACAGCGTTTTATACTCGCCAGAATCGTTTGCTTCCGTTCTAAGCTGGTCTATCTGCGCATAGAAATTGCCGATATCACGATAGATAAGCGCCATATTGTACTTACTGAAAGTCTTGTCAGAATACTTTGCGGCGTTATCGAACCAGCTTCTTGCCGATCTCATTCGGATTATCTTGTTCGAGTCCTCGTCGCCGGAACTGTTTTTGCCGTAGGAATAATAATACCAATAAAGCTTGCCCGTCTCAAAGCATATCTCGCCATATGTGGCTGGGGCTTTTTTAAGCTCCTCCTCGTTCTTGTTTATGATATTCACAAGAAGTTGCTCCTCGTCAACGGAATATTCCGAATCTGACTTCATTGCCAATATAAGTTCAAGGTAGGCAGTTTTGTCCGCTGGCTTTATCTCTATCGCAGTCTGACAGATATCCATTTTCTGTGTTATATCCGCAGTCTGCTTTTCTTCTTCGATAAGATGTGCATAGTTGTTATTGCGCTTTGAATTTGCCATATTGTCAAGGACAAGACCCGATGTCAAAAACGCCGCTGACAAGACTAAAGTCAGCGAAAAAGCGAACAATCTGCGCTTTTGCTTTTTTCTGTACATATCGTCGAACTTGTCGTAATTTTCGATATCATACAAAAGCTCCTCGCAGGACTGATAACGCTGGGCAGGGTCTTTTTCGACGCATTTGAGTATTATCTTTTCAAGTCCCGATGAAAGCTCGGGGCGTATCTCTCTTATGGGGCGCATTTCATATGGCGGCTCGCAGGGGCTTTGTCCTGTCAGCAGATGAAAAAGCGTTGCACCAAGTCCATAGATATCAGTTCTTGCGTCGGTCTGACCCTGTCCGCCGAACTGTTCGGGGGCTGCATAGCCGACTGTTCCAAGGCAAACTGTATCTGAAACGTTGCGCTCTTTAAATTCTCTTGCCGTACCAAAGTCGATAAGCATAACCTTGCCGTCAGGTCTGAGCATAATATTTTCGGGCTTGAGGTCACGGTATATTATCGGCGGCTTTCTCGAATGGAGATAGATAAGCACATCACAGAGCTGTTTTGCCCATTCTATGACCTTATCCTGCCGCTGTGCGCCGTATTCTTCAAGTTCCTTTTCCAGCGATCTGCCTTCGACATAATCCATTACAATAAGAAAAGTGTTATCGTCCTCGATTATATCCACTATGCTTGGCAGATTTGGGTGGTCGAGCTTTTTAAGCAGATCAGTCTCAACGATAAGGCTTTGCTTTACGACTTGAAAGTCCTTTACGCCGTCCTTTCTGATCTCCTTTATAGCCCATTGCTTGTTGGCCTTTTCGTTCATCGCAAGATAAACTACGCTCATTCCGCCCTGACCTATTTTATTGAGTATTTTATATTTGCCGTCAATAACGGAACCGATCGTCAACATATCTGCAAACTCCTAAACTTTCCAATTTATATGATTTTCAATTTTATAACAAAGCTATATGATCTAATTACATCGACAGGTAACGGGCGAACAATGTTCGCCCCTACAATTATACTCCTGTCATTTTTTATATAGTTACCTTTATAACAGCGGCGGTGATATTATCGCTTTCACCACGCTCCATATTGAGCCTTATAAGCTCATCTGAATTGCGGTCGGCTGTGTCCTTGTCTTTGAGGACTTTCGGCGCATAGGAGCGTAGAAGCTCTTTATCGCTAACAAGGTGGCGAAAGCCGTCGCTGCAAAGAAGGAAGGCTGTATCCTGTGTGACAGCGCCCTCAATGAACTGGGGCGTAACGGAATTTGAAGCGCCTATACATTGGAGCAAAACGCTTTTCCTCAGGTCTTGTTCCGCCTGCTCTGGGGTCATTCTGCCCTCTCTCACCTCTCGTGCAACAAAGGTCTGATCTTCGGTGAGCTGGGACAAGCTTTTATTCGTCACGGCGTAAAGTCTCGAGTCGCCGATGTTGATGACGTAATATCTCCCCTGCGCCACAAGAACTCCGCAGCAGGTGGTACCAAGCTTAATCCCTCTGCTTTCGCCATAGGTATGTAGCTTTTTGTTGCAGATATCAATAATATTGTTCCAAGAGCTGAAAAGCTGTCCCGAGAAATTATCCGCCCCGAGCTGGAAAGGCAGGGCGTTATAAAACCAATCCGAAAAGGCTGATATCACCGTTGCGCTGGCGGTCTCCCCCTCAGAAAGTCCGCCCATTCCGTCGCAGATAAGCCCGAAAGCCACCTCGCCCAAGGCTGTGGAAGCTGTTTTGACTGTACAGGCATCTTGATTATTCTCTTTTACATTACCTCTATTACTCCGAGCAGAAACTAGATATTCCAAAATAGTAACTCCTTTTTTTATTCGCATACGCTCCATAACGGGCGAACGCTGTTCGCCCCTACACACACAAACACACATTTACGTATTTTATGGTTGACAACGTCCCACATACTTTTGAATTTATTTATCAGAAAAATCTAAATTCAAATTCCTCGTTTGCGAACTTTATTCTTGTATTCTCTTCAAGCTTTATCTCAACATTGCTTTGAATCATTGCGCCGTTGACGTATGTATGATTTGTGGAATTTGTGTCAACGATGAAATAGTCGTTTCCACGCTTAACGATATTTGCGTGGCTCCTGCTGACTGCGGTGTTATCAGAAATGCAATAATCAACAAAGCTTGCTTCTTTTCCAACTCTGAAAGGCACTTTGTTTATCTCGATAAGTTCGTTTGTCTTATAGCGGTAAAGCTTTGGCGTGCAGTTAGCTGAAAGCATATCCTTGTTGAGGACAGTTGTCATTGCCTGCTGTGGAGCGGCTTTCGGTGCGCTCTGCTGGAATGTTATCCCCGGCTGGACGTTCATCTGCTGGGCTGGGATAGAATGCATAGGCTGATTATTTGCCATTGGTGCAACATTCTGTGCAGGCTGTGGATTATTCGGCATAAGCGGACCTGCGGAAGCCTTTACTCCCGGGATAGCCATCTGCGGTGCGGCCTGAACGGCCTCCTTGCCCTTTTTAGGCTTCTTTTCCTTGCTCTTCTTGCCCGACTTCATAAGTCCGCCGAAAAGTCCGCCCTTATGCGAGCTCTTTGAATTATCATTTATAACAGGCGGAACGTTCTGCGGCTGGTTAGGCTGATTTGGAACATTTGGTATGTTTGGAATATTTGGAATATTCGGTGTATTAGGTCTCTGCATATTCTGAACTTGGGTACGCTGGATATTCTGGATATTTGGAGCTGACTGAACATTTTGAACATTCTGCATTGGAGCAATTGGCGTGATCAGCGCTGCTGCGGAAACTGTCTGCGGAGCGCTCATTGCGTTCATAACAGGCTTGTCCTCTTCTTCTTGAACATTGCCGAGAAGCTCTTCCGCAATGTTTCTTATATCAGCAAATGACATCTTGTCGGACTTATTGAGACTGTTGAGAAGCTTTGCGATATAGTCGCAATTCTCAGTTGGGTCAAACTGTGTTGACATAAGAAGCAGCTTGAAAAAGTTCACAACATTGACGTTTGCGCCGCCCTCTTTGAGTACAGGCAGGCAGACGAGCTCAGCCTTTGCGGAGCTTACGTCCACAAAAATATGCTCAGCGTCAAGTACGATAGACTTGTCCTCGATCATATACTCTCCGCACATTTCAAATGCCTTGCAAATGCTTGAGATAACATTGAGAAAGCGTGTCTTATTGACAGTTTCCTCAAAGAACATTTTCAGCGACACCTTTGAAGTGATATTGTATTTGAAATACCTTTCCTCATCGTTCTGAAGATATATCATCGGCAGAAAGCCTTCGATATTGTTATTGAGCAGCATTCCAAGAGCTACTGTATCAAAATTCTCATTCTCGCCAAGGGTGTAAACAAGAAAGTTCGCTGTGTTGGCGTTTTCGTAATTCCATTGAACAAAGTTATCCATTTTTGCTTTCCTCCGTGATATTGGTTGTGGGTATAAACTATATAAATTATATAAATTTATTTGTCTTTAAGATCAGCGCCGTAAAATCTCAGCAGCTTCGGCATATCAAAATCGTTGTATATTACGCTGTATCCGTTTGTATCAAGGCTGTATGCGGCTGAGAACTTGTCATTTTCGATATCGGTTATGATCTTTCCGCTGCCGTCTATATAGCCCCAAAATTCGCCCTGCTGTATCGGTGCAAAGTCAAGGCAGAATGAATTTGCGTCCTCATACTGCGGCTTTATTACGATCTTGCCGTCGGTATCCACAAAGCCCCATTTGCCGTTTTGCTTTACTGCCGCAGGCTCGTCGCAGACAAACATCTTTGCGTTTTCAAATGACTCGCTGCCCACCTGTTTGCCCTTGCTGTTGTAGAGCGCATACTTTCCGCCCTTTGAGGCGAAGAAATATCCGCCCTCTGAGCAAATGCCGAAATCATTTATTATTATATCGTCAAATTCAAAATCCGTGACCATTTCGAGCTTGTCGTTTATAATGCCCCACTTATCATGCTTTCTTACAGCGGCAATGCCGTCCTCGAAAGAGCCTGCAAAGTCGTATTCAAAGTTCTTTTCCTCGAAATCCTCGTTCACATAGCCGTACTTGCCCTTGTAAAGCGCAGGAGCATAATCGGCTGTGAAAGAACCGAGATAGCTGTATTCGTGGTCTGGCACAAGCTTCTTCTGTCCGCTGGAGTTAACATAATACCAAGTGTCGTTTTCATCGCAGACAGGGATAACTTCCTTTTCCTCGCTGTAAAGACCAACATCGTGATACTTTGCTCTGAGCACGCCCGAACCATTCGTTTTGATAAGTCCAACTCTGTCGCCGTTTTCACCGTTTGTGACTTTCATATAACCCTTGCAGTAAAGATAAGCATAATCATAGTCGAGGAAAGTCTCTTTATAGAGCCTGTAAATTTTCTCATAAAGCTCGTCGATCTCCTTGCCGCTTGATTTTTCCCTTGCAGTCGTGACCACCTCAACTGCGTCATCATAAGCGTTCGTGTCGATAAGGTGGTTTATGTATCTCACATAGATATCAGACCTTGAAGGGTCTAAAGCCTGCGCCTGCTCATAGGTTTTCTCAATGCCGTCATCGTCTGCAAGCTGAACATAAGAGTCGAAAATTTTCAGCATAAGATCATAATTACTCGTATCAAGCTTCAAAGCCTGCTGATAATTATAAACAGCGTCGATATAAATTTCCTTCTTTGCGAAATTCTCCGCTTTTTTCATATACTTGTCGTACTCCTGCAAGGTGGTGGTCTTGTTGTTAAAGACCGCATACCAAGTCAGAAATGGAAGTATTATCATTATGAGGAGCAGAAGCTTTTTGTTCTGCTCGCTTTTTTTGTTTTGACTGTCTTTAGTTTGAGTGTTCTGACTGCTCAAGTCCTATGTCAGCTCCTTAGTATTCTATAATTTGTGTTCGCCCGTTGATTACACACTTTTGTATTTTGTATGCTATAAAATTTTCGTCAAGCCGCCTTGCCCACAAAGCAGATAAGCACAAAATAGATAAGCATTCCAAGAAAAACGAACGGTGCAAAGGGGATAGTGTCCTTTGCCTTGTATTTTTTTATTATCATACAGCCCAGACCGCCAACAGCCGAGAGTATGAAAGAGAAAAGCATTACGGTGAGCACATTGGTGCTGCCGACGTAAAGACCTATCACCGCAAGAAGCTTAACGTCTCCGCCGCCCATTTGTCCCCTTGAAATGAGCATCATAACAAGCGCCACAACTGCGGACATCACAAATCCCAGACCGCAAACTTTCAGCACCACCTGCCACTTTGCCATATTATAAAAGACCTCGGCAAAGAGGAAAGGCACTCTTGCAACGATCATTGCGATTATAAGATCATTCGGGATAAGCTTCTTTCTTATATCCGTATAAGCCGCCATATAAAGCAGGAAAGTATAAACGAAATACTTCATAAATCGGTAATTTGCCAGCGAATTTGACTTTGCAAAAAACGTTCCTGCGCAGCATAGAACCATAAAGAACACACCGCTTATGATAAAAAACTTCTTTTTCGCCTTTATGTATTCTTTCAGCTCCGAAAATTCAAGCATTTCGGGCTTTTTTGACTTTTCGGAAATTTTTCCAGCGCCTTTTTCATTTTTATCGCTATTATCGTTTTTATCATATTTTTCATACTTTTTATCAAAATAGCAGAAATATCTTACTAAAAAGGCCATACCCACAAGCGTTATCAGCACATTAATTATCAACTTCCCTATCAATCAAAAACAACCCTTTCAGTTTTCTTCATATTATGAATAGTAATTCAACGGGCGACCTCAGGTCACCACTACAAACAGCGTATTTATGCAAATTGTAGGGGACGGCGAAATTTATCTGCTCGACGTTACTCGTAGATAAATTGACGTCCCACTTGTTTTGAATTTTATTAATTTTAATATCTATCCGGCCTTTGTGGTCTTATCCTTATACTGATAGATAACAGTAACGCCGGTATCATATCTTACATTCGAGGCTATATCCTCAAGGTCCTTTCGCATTTCTTCAGTTGTGTTTTCCGGCACGACAACGATGATATACTTGTTTCTCTTTGTCTTGTCAGACTGAACAGTCTTTTGCGTGCTGTCCTTTTGACCGACCTTGATAGTTGAATCAACAGCATCTACTTTCTGATTAAGCGTATTTGCGTCTTTGATCAAAGCATTTTTAAAGCTTTCAACTTTGATTTTTCCGTCCGTTGAATACTTTGGAAGGAAAACATTTCTTGTCATAACCTTTATATAGCTGTCAGCAAGGAAATTTCCTCTCGGGTCAACGCCGTCGGGATATGACGTCTTTGAATCAAGATAGAAATGGAAGCCCTGTCTCGACTGAGTTCTTGTACAGCTGCCAAGTGATTGCTCTATACCGCTTGCATAAGTTTCAAACTGATCGCCTATGCTTATTGTATCGTCCCAAGGTGAAACAGGCTCCTGTTTTTCTTTCTCTGCCTGTGAGCTGTCATTGCTCTCGCTCTTCTTTTCATCCTCTTTTTGTTTAGCTTCTGAGTTTGTGACGTTCGTGCCCCATATTCCCGTGCTGCCTGTTGTTTTTACAGTATATGTATAATCTATAAGACTAAATCCCATTGGCTTTATCTTATAGACCGCCACAACGTTGACGGTTTTTCCGTCTATCGCAAAGGTGGAAAGTCCGAAGTCAATGCCATCCATTCCGTCAACAACGCCCATTGCTTCAAGGGTATCGTCGATATTGCCGTTGTTGGAAATATATTTCTGCACAAGTGCTTTGCTAAGCGGCTGGGCGATGATACGGCAGACTGCGACGTTTCCTGCGCCATTTTTGAGCATTGTCGCCATTGAAGACATTATCGCCATAGGGTTGTCAGCAATACTTTTGAACGAGCCGTAAAGCTCCTGACTGGCATTTTTCACATTCTTGAAATTGTCCTGCATATCTTTATAAGTTTTAGATATATCGTCGATAGTGTTTATCTGACTTGGCGAATATTCGGAAGCGTCAGCAACGGTCGACTGAAAAGTATTAAAATTCTCAAGAAAGTCGTCCACTTTGTCGATATTTTCGTCATTAGCGTCGCCGCCGTGATTAAATCCAAGGCGGTTTATGACGTAATAATACTGCGAGACCTCCTTTGCAGTCTGGTCAACAGCGTATTGGATAGTGCTCTGTGCCCTTGTTGTGGTGGCAAGCATAGCAAGGGCCATAAACCCAAACATAAAGAAGGGCAGAACGAACGCCGCCTCGATAGTCAACGAACCGCTTATAAGCCTGCTTTTGCGCTCGACAGAACTTATCATATTTTTTATATATTTTTTTATCTTCTTCACCCTCTGCACCGGTTTCGGTAAGAAGAATAAACTGATTGCCTTTGTAATGGCTGATTGCGTTTGTCCGGTTTTCCCAGGTATACCTATTATAGGGCCATTCTTCAGATGTACTGCCCATAGTAAGCTTCACAACCGAATATTCACCTTTTCCATTAGGTTCCGCACAGGTAACATACAATTCATGATTGTATATATCCATTCCATTGGCATGATACAGACATCTTTTCTCTCCCGGTACTACCTTATTAGCCAGTCTTTTTACGCCCTTCGTACTGCTTGTGTAATCCTCAAATTCCCAAATGGCTGCTGCGCACTTACTCGGTTCTTTATATTCTCCATTTGTACCGGCTTTTATACCATACAACTTTTGAGTTCTGTCATCCCCATCAAATGCTAACGCGCCAAAGCTTCTGCAAAAATATCATTTTCTCTTTCAATGCTCGAATCGCGTAAATATAGTGTTGCTCTGGATAATATATGAATATGGAAGAAATAAAGAAAAAGGGAGCGTCTGGAAAATGATAGCAAAGAATCACTTAGGAATGTAGATTTTGTAAAGTAAACTTTACCAAAATAGAGGACAAAGAAAACCGATGGTTTTGGCTGTTATTATAGCATTCCAATAAATTATTGCACATAATTACACGAACGAAACCACCCTATGCAGTCCTTTGGACGAATCGTTAA
>OGPB01000484.1_pt1 | contig 26625 bp, 18 predicted proteins | sample 1552821 | NCBI WGS metagenome assembly OGPB01 (sample SAMEA2580192, study PRJEB22360) | human gut metagenome | biome: human gut; feature: human-associated habitat; material: faeces | place: Denmark | collected 2008/2010 | reverse complement strand
CGGCAACCAGCAGTTCCTGTTCGGCTACGAGCAGTTCGACGACGTGCGCCTCGTGGCCGCGCCGCCCTCGTCGATCGGCAAGTTCGGCGGCGACACCGACAACTGGATATGGCCCCGCCACACGGGCGACTTCTCGCTCTTCCGCATCTACGCCGGCAAGGACAACAAGCCCGCCGCCTACTCGCCCGAGAATGTTCCCTACCGCCCCAAGCGGCATTTCACCATCTCGACCGCCGGGGTCGAAGAGGGGGATTTCACGATGATCTACGGCTTCCCCGGCAATACGCAGGAGTACATCCTCTCGGACGCCGTGGCTTACATCGCCGAGCGCTCCGACCCGGCCAAAATCGCCATCCGCACGGGGCGCCTCGACATCATCTCCGCGGCACAGGAGAGCGACCCGGCGCTGCGCATCCATTACGCCGCCAAACACGCCTCGATCGCCAACGCATGGAAGAAATGGCAGGGCGAGACGCTGGGCATCGGCCGCCTGGGCACCGTGGCCTCGAAACGCGCCTATGAGCAGGAATTCGCCGCCTGGGCGCAGGACAAACCCGAATACCGCAGCGTCGTCGCCGACCTCAAAGCCGAATACGCCCGCATCGCGGACGCCTATTTCGCCCGCGAGATCACACGCGAAACGCTCGGCGCGCTGCCCGAGCGCTACACCCCCGAGGAGCGTGCCGAAGCCGCCTTCGCACGGCGCGAGCAGACGGAACGGGCGCTCTTCGAATGGCTTTTCGGCCAGTATGCCCGCCGCTGCCCCGTGCAGTACCAGATTCCGGCATTCCTGGCCGGCGTCGCCGCCAGCGGATCGCCCGAAGCCTACGCCGGCGAGGTATTCGACACGCTGTGGCGGGAGGGCGCCGACACCACGGCGGTGCACGCCCTGCACAAGGACACCGAACGCATACTCGGCCACATCGACTGGATGCTGGGCACCAAGTCGCTGCGCAACCTCAACAGCGGACGCCTCAACGAACTCTACACGACCTACATCAAGGGGCTGCGCGAGTGGGACACCCTGCGGGCCTTCTACCCCGATGCCAACCTCACGCTGCGCGTGGCCTACGGCCATGTCGGGGGCTACGAATATGCCGATGGCGAATACCACAAGCCGCAGACCACCCTCGACGGCATCATCGCCAAGGACAACCCCGAGATTTACGACTACGACATCCCGCAGGCGCTTCGCGAGCTCTACGCCACGAAGGACTACGGACGCGGGGCGACGACGATCGACGGCCGCAGGACGGTACCCGTCTGCTTCCTGGCCACCAACCACACGACGGGCGGCAACTCCGGTTCGCCGATCATCAACGGCAGGGGCGAACTGGTGGGGCTGAATTTCGACCGCACATGGCGCTCGACGATGAGCGACGTGGCGTTCGACGAAACGATCTGCCGCAACATCGCCGTCGACGTCCGATACGTGCTGTTCGTCATCGACCGCATCGGCGGGGCGGGATACCTGTTCGGCGAAATGGATTTCAGCCGCCGCAAATAGGAGCAATTCACGAAAAAAACACTATATTTAGCCCGCATAACAAAATCAGCCTCTATGAAAACAATCCTCTACACATGGTTCGCCGTCCTCCTGTTCGGCATGGCAGCAGTATCCTGCGGCGATGACGACACGAAAAACAACGACACGACGGGCATAACCGGCTCGTCGTGGAAAGCATCGGAAACGGTGGGCGCTGACCGCACGACCAAGAAATACACGTTCAAGGCCTCCGCCAACTGGGTGGCGCAGAGCGACAAACCGGAATGGTGCAAGATACTCACCTCGTCGGGCGACAAGGGCAGCGACCGGCAGCTCAACATCTCGGTCGAAGCCAACGAGACCGGCAGCACGCGCAGCGCGAACATCACCGTACAGGTGAGCGGCTACGCGAGGGCGGCGCAGTTCGCCATCACCCAGCTCGGGAGCAGCAGCGGCGGCACGGGCGCAGACACCGAGCTCAACAAACAGGTAGACAAGATCCTGGAGTATTACTACCTGTGGAACGGAGAATACCAGCAGATGTCGCGCGACCTCTCGCTGGATTACATCAGCTCCAGCGACAATTTCCTGAAACGCACGCTGCTGGAGATGACGACCAACGACCTCGACAAAAAACGGCAGAGCAACGGCAGCTACTCGGTTTACTCCTACCTGCTGCGGACGCCCCTCACGAAGGCCGTCGCCGGGACGACGCGCGGCGTAAGCCACGGGGTCGTAAAGGAGAAGGAGTACGGCTTCGGCATCGCGGGCCTGATGGGCGTGAGGTTTGTGGACGGCAACAACCAACCTACGGGAGAATACGGGCTGGTCATCACGTCGGTCTACCCGGACTCCCCGGCATCGGAAGCAGGGTTCCGGCGGGGCACGTTCTTCGCCCAGTACAACGACGCAGCCATCACGGCCGCGAACCTGAATTCGGTTTACAGTACGTTAATAGCTCCGGGAGGAAGCCGCACGGTAAAACTCACCGAGAACAGGCAAGGCGCGCAGCCCGTATCGGTCACGGCACGCGAAATATACCCCAACCCGGTAATCCACAGCGAAGTGATCACCTCCGGAGCGCATAAGATCGGCTACCTGGTCTACGACAGTTTCGACGCGGCCTACGACGACGAACTGCTCGCTGCCGTCAAGAAACTCAAGGACGGGAACATCACCGACATGGTGCTCGACCTGCGCAACAACGGCGGCGGGCACGTCATCTCGTCGAACATGCTTTCCACCTGCATCGCCGGCGCGGCCTGCCAGGGCAAGGTCTACGAATATTACCGTTACAACGACAGCCGCATGGCCACGGTCGAAAAGACGGAGAGGGAGACCGGCAAGGAGTATGACACGGCGGCAAAAAAATTCTTCGACGAATTCTATTACGGCGACTATTACGGCGTCGACCTGCGGAACTACGCGCTGAACATGACCCGGCTGTACGTGCTCGTCACGGGCAACACGGCCTCGTCGAGCGAAGCCGTCATCAATACGCTGCGCGGGTTGGACGGCTTCACGGTGAAGCTCATCGGCGAAAAGACCAACGGCAAGAACGTCGGCATGGAGGTCAGCAAATTCACCGTAGGCAATTACAGCTACGAACTGGCCCCGATATCGTTCCAGGGCTACAACGCCAAGCAGGTGACCGTCAACAAGGACGGACTGGCGGTCGACACCGCGTGTGAGGAATGGAACGGGGAACTGAAGGATTACGGCGACCGGGGGGAGCCGATGCTGGCAGCGGCCCTGAGCCAGATCACCGGGCAGAGATCGGCAAGCGTATCGGGCACGCGCAGCACCGCGCCGGGTGTACGTCCGGCAACGGACATCGCATTGCCCGACTTATCGAACCGCCCGAGCGGCATGATCGTATTCCTGCCGGCTGCGGAAGAGTAACGGGAGACCGTCCTAAATCGAGGGGGCTGTCTAACAAGTCCAATTTTAACGATTTCACCCCTGCCGGAGTTTATTCTGACAGGGGTGATTTTCGATTTTCGGGACTTGTTAGACAGCCCCTCTTTTCTTAACCTGGCACCGGCGCACGTACCACACGCCCGGCGGCTCCGCCGCCGTATCGGCCTGACAAATGAACCCGCTAAGGTCTCCGCCCCAACCGCTTCCGCCGCCTTTACCACCAAGCACAGGCACCTGCGCAGACATCGACACCGCCCCCGCGGCAGGTAGAGCACGGCGGTTTGCGTCGCCGCGACGCCGCTGCCGGAAGAATAATCCATATTACATGGAGAAAAAATTTGGCGGATTAAAATTTATGCCCTATATTTGCACACCCGAAATCCGAAAGGATACGTGCAATGCCCAGGTGGTGAAATTGGTAGACACGCTACTTTGAGGGGGTAGTGAACAATTACGTTCGTGCAAGTTCGAGTCTTGTCCTGGGCACCAAGTTGTGGATAAAGGAGCTGATAATCAGCTCCTTTATTTTTTTGTAGGATAAAATGTAGGATAAATGAGCTACTCGCCCTCTTCAAAGTCCTTAAAAAAGGAGCTTCCCGCAAGTATAGCAGCATTCTCATCCACCCCTAATCGCAGATACCGCATCGTTGTTGTAACCTTTTTATGCCCTAACGCCATCGAGATCGAAGAAAGCGGAACTTTGGAACGCTGAAGATGCGTGGCGAAAGATCGCCGGGCAGTATGGGTAGAGATCAAAGCATACTTCTCAATCCGGATCTCCTTCACCTCTCCTCCTCGATGTTTGCAAATTGTCACTTTTTCGTCGATCCCTGCCATTTTCGCCACCACGTTGATATAGACATTCATTTTCTGGTCAGAAATCGTTTTTGACAGGTCAAAATCGCTCTCGAGGATTCTTTGTATCACGGGATGAAGGGGAATGGCAATAGGGGTATCCGTCTTACGCGTACGCATCATAATCATTCCATCGACAATATTAGATTCGCTGAAGCGACTAAAGTCAGACACCCTCATGCCCGAAAATGCCCCGATGAGAAACCGATTCCTCACCAGTTCACATGTGGCCATGCGCTGCCTGACCGCTTTTTCTCCGCATAGATCCGGCCACTCATTCAATACTGCGTTTTTTGTGATTCTTAATCTATACAACTTCATCAATTCGTCAACCGAAAGGTAAATAGGATCACTCTCTTTTGCCACCGTGATGAAATTTTTATGAGCTGTGCCATTCAAATTATGCAGGTGATCCACATCCCGGGCCTCCCTATAAACCTGTTTGATAACTTTGATAAGACTGCCGAAATAATTATCAGAATACCCCTGCCATATATCCAATTCCGGAACTGATTATAGAAATCAATATTAATATCTTCGAATGACAGACGACGCCGAATTAACTTTTCATATTGCACTAGCTTGTTCAAGACCGTTCGGTAATGCCTGATCGCCCTTATCGCTGTAATCAAAATAGGGTTGAGTACAGCGACAAAAAGCATCATGTCCGGTCAAGAGCTATCCCAAAAAGAAACGAAGGATGTTATAACAAAACTGGGATATCTCATTATCGGCCTTTCGGTAATGTTGTTCGCCTCGTCAATTTCAGATTTCATCACGCAAAAGCTCTAAAATGCCCCAGAGACCACGATACAGATGCAGACTTTGCGTTTACCCCCCCCCCGTATTTAAACTTCCGCTGGGGATATTTCTCCTTGTGCTTGCAGTACTGGTCACAAGCGTTCTTGGAGCTGCCGGCCTCCTCGATGTGGAGGCTCTTCATCATTATCGACATATTATTCGTGATCGTGACCTACACCATAAACACTTTCTTTGCCGGAAATTTCGGCTGGAGTAAAAAGCGACCGCGACATGCTCATGTTAAAACAGGACAATACATTGCCCGGGTCAATTACGCACTAAAATTACGACAGGATGGACAGCAGCAGGACAGATAAATTCAAAAAATAGTACGATCGTAATAAGCAAAAAAATCTTATTATTAGGTATGGCCGTTATGCTTATACTGATATTCGGACTAATAACCCGAGAAGTACTATAAATACAGTCAAACACCAGTACGGATGAGAGGGTGGCATCTGAAGATATTGCATTTGACATTGTGGCTGAAACGCCCCGGACTGCCAGTCCAAAATGACCAGAACCAGAAGATCGTGGGCGATGCCACAAGCTCGGCCGCAGCGTCGGCGATCGGCCGTAAGATCTCGACAGTAACCGGAGGCCTTGTCGGCTCCGTCGTCCGAGACATTTCAAATGCGGGGCGCTCACGCAAAGAAACATATGTATCATTCTTCGACAACCAAAAGGTCTTTCTCCGGCCCGGCCTGCCGAAATAAAAATGTCGCCATCGTATTCGTTTGTTTGTCCATATCGGGGTATGGAGCAAAACCCGAACAAATACCTCTCCAGCAAAACAAAGTCTGCCAGATCATCTTCCCGGATAAGATCGCCAAGATCCGCGGGGGATACAATCCCAATCACTTTGCCCTCGACAAGTATGACAATATTCTTTATATCCAATGCCTGACAGACTTCCCGAACACCAACCTGTCTATTATAACTGACGATACGAGCTGCTACATGCTCGACCTATGTTATACGGAAAAGAGCGAGAAGAATGCCTACATCATCGACATTGCCGACAGAATCTACGTCAACGAGCTGAAGCCATTGGGGCCAGGGCAGGAGCCTTCGCCCTCTTTGCGATCACAACCAGCAGAAGATAAAACGCCGACTCAAGCCGCAGTGTTACCAGAAACCGGAGAATATGAATCAATCCTGAAGCAGCGGGATTTCATCGTGGCCCAAAATGGAGTTGCAGACAAAGCAATGGAAGTCTTCCTGAAGGGCATATACACCAGAGCTAATTACGTTTATTTCAAATTGGACATCACCAATAACAGCGAGCTGCCGTACACCTACAACTACTGCGGCTTCGCAATCGTCACAAAAAAGAAAGGCCGAATGACGTCCTTTGACCGGACAGATCTGTCGCCGGCAGGCAGTTACGTCCCGGCACACACCATCGAGTACAAAAAGACGATGACCGTGATCTATAAATTCGACAAATTCAATTTCTCCAACGACAGGGTTTTGCTGATCGAAATGGTCGAAGACAACGGGGAACGGGGACTGTTCTTCAGGGTGACATCATCCACATTCCTGAAGGCGCGAAAAATATAAGATGAGGGGCTGGTTTTGGCCCCGCTTTTTATTTGTTCTCAAATATAAAAATGTTATCAATAACATTTTAAATGTGAGTGTCCAATCACCCTAATAATAAGCGGTAACCTTCGGTCGCCGCTTGCATCGGTGAACTCAAGCAAGTTTGCTCTTGGAAACAGCGTAAATATCCGTTCTAATGCATCTTGCAAAAGGATAAGCAGGTATTTACCTTTGTGTTTCGATCGGATGCTATAAAACCGGTTATTGTGAATGTATGGACAATAAGAAATACGATCGTCTGACGAAGAGTCTGGTCTATCCGTTGATAGAGAAGTATTATGCGAGCGGCGAATTGCCGAGCACTTTTTATAAGCGAGAAGGCTTGAGTGAGAGCCAGTTTTATACATGGCGTCAGAAATATCTTCGGGATCATCCTTCGCTAGCAAAGAAGTTGGGCATTGCCCTCAAGCAGGTCGGTACGCGCGCTCGCAAATCGCCAGCGAAGTCCTCTTCGCCCGCCGAACCGCCCCCTGGTGGCGGAGGTTTCATCCAAGTCGACGTTCCGTCGGTATTGGCTTCGCCTGCAACGATCGAAGCCGTCTATGAGTTGTGCTATCCGAACGGGGTTAGATTGCGTGTTCCGGCAACGACCAGTGCGGATCGGTTTTCCACTCTGGTCAAGCTTTATTAGTTTTTTCAGGGGGGGGGTATGTTCAGCCTGGGGGATTCGGATGTTTATTACCTGAGCCGCACGTCGACGGATATGCGCAAGGGTTTCGATGCGCTGTGCGGGGAGGTTCGCCGGGGCATGGGCCGCGATCCTATAAGCGGTGAGGTTTTCATCTTCTACAATACGGGCCGGACGCGTCTGAAGTTGCTTCATTGGGAGCGCGGAGGCTTCGTGATTTACCACAAACGTTTCGAGCGAGGTGTTCTGACGCTGCCTCGTTTCGATGAGCAGACGGGCGGTTATCGGGTCACATGGCAGGAGTTGATGCTGATGGTGGAAGGAGTTTCGCTGGAGCGCATCCGGCCACGCAAACGCTATGATATTCCGTTGAAAAACAGCATAAATAATCGCCGGATTTCTTGGTAAAGCCGGTTGTTCTTCGTATCTTTGAGGTATGGAAAACGCCGCTCTGCCAGCCTCTTACATCGTCTCTTTGGAGCAACGCCTCTCGGCGCTGACCGCCGAACGGGATTCGCTCCGATCGACGGCCGAGCGGCTCTCTTCGGAGCGCGACACACTGCAAGGCGTGGTGGAGAAGATGCAGGGTGAGTTGCGGCAGCTTCGTCGGATGTTGTTCGGCCGTAAGTCCGAGCGGTTCATCCCTTCGGATCCGTCACAACTGAAGCTGGACTTCGAGGGCGAGGCGGAACTCAAAGAGGAGCGGGAGTATGCCGCCTCTCAGGCCGCAGCCCCGACGCGAGTCAAAGAACCGGCAGCGCATAGGAGGGCCAAACCTATGGAGGATCGCCAGCGTCGCATCTTCTCGGAGCACCTGGAGCGTCGGGACGAAATCATCGAACCCGCCCAGATTCCTGCCGGCGGCAAACGCATCGGCGAGGAGGTTACCGAGTTGCTGGAATATAAGCCCGGAGAACTATACATTCGTCGCTTGATACGTCCCAAATACGCCCTGCCGCATGGCGAAGGAGTGGTTATCGGCTCTCTGCCGTCGCTGCCGCTGCCCCGCACCAATGCCGGGCCGTCACTGCTGGCGCAGTTGCTCGTGGGCAAATACCAGGATCATTTGCCGCTGCACCGTCAAATCGGGATCTTCGTCCGGGCAGGCGTACAGCTCAAGGCTTCGACCGTTTCGGATTGGGTACAGGGAGCAGCCGAGTTGCTGGAGCCGTTATACGAGAAACTGCGGGAAAGGGTGCTGGGATGCGATTATATTCAGGTCGACGAGAGCATCATCCCGGTTCTGGACAAGGATAAGCCGGGAGCCACACGCAAGGGATATCACTGGGTGGTACGTTCGCCGGAGTTGAAATCGCTTTTCTTCCACTATGACAAGGGTTCCCGGGCGCAGTATGTCGTCGTAGAACTGCTGAAGGATTTTCAGGGCGCCGTGCAGAGCGACGGCTACGGAGCCTACGACATCTACGAGAACAAGCAGGGCGTCTTGCTGCTGGGGTGCTGGGCGCATATCCGGCGCAAGTTCGAGCATGCCTTGGCCGACGACCCCGAACGGGCGGAATATGCCCTGAAAGTTATCGGACAGCTATACGCCATAGAGCGGCGGGTGAAAGAGGAAGGCCTGCCGCCGGATGAAATCAAAGCCATACGTGAGAAGGATGCTTACCCGCTAATCCGGGAGTTCGAACGCTGGGTCGAACAAAGCGCAAACTCCGTAACGCCACAATCGGCCCTGGGCAAAGCCGTACGCTATGCCTATGCATTGTACCCTCGTCTATCCCGCTACGTGACGGACGGCAGATACCGCATCGACAACAACTTGGCGGAGAATGCCGTGCGCCCGCTGGCGCTCGGACGCAAGAACTATCTCTTTTGTCGCAGCCACGAGGCGGCATATCATACGGCCATCATCTACTCGTTGCTGGGAACATGCCGCTTGTGGGAGATCGATCCCTTTCGGTGGCTTACGGATGTATTCTCCCGCATTCAGGACTGCTCCGTAAAACGACTGGAGGAACTGCTGCCCCACAAATGGTTGCCGCAGACATGAGATGCCTGTTTTAGTAAATTCCTGCATCTGAAAGAATAACAAAATCGGGGGGGGGCTACTGCCCCCCCCCTCCTGCAATGAGTTGCGTCACTCTTCCCTGTAGGGGAATCTTCATAAATGGGTGCAGGATTCTATCTCAGGTGGTATTGCGTGTGGCGGCTGACACCGGCCGTGTTGCATTTCAAGGCGCTCGTAGAGGGCAAGATTGAAAATATAATCCCTCAATTCAGTACGACTCGCATGGCGACAATAACGATAATCAGAAGGCAAACGATGCCATAAACGGAAATGAATTAAATCCGAACTGCTCGACTCCAAATAGAGAATGTCATCAGCGATTTTGTCGAAAATCCCGAAGAGACTGCCCCTGGCCGAGCATGACCGATCGGTGGGATGTAACAGATAAAGTTCACCAGAGATGAAGGCCTGATGATCGGTTTGGTTTCTTATTTTCATTTCTTCTGCACTTTTTTTGTATTATCCTAAAAGTGCGCGAAACCAAACTGCTGAATTATGGCTCAACCCGAGGATCAGTCGGTAATAACATAATACAAATCAGTCAGGAATCGCGCATTTTTGCTACGCTTCCCAACTGTTTGTCTGTTATTGTAGTTATCTGATCCTTTTTGAGCCGACAAACAGCCGCAACTAATATTGATGGTAAATATTCAGTTGCATATTTCTATAACAAATTTAGCCATTTTTTATTCCTATGCAAATTATTCAAGAAGTTATTTCTTGTATTAATGCACTTTTTCGAATACTTACGAAGAACTGGCCCGCATACGTGAAAACCTCGACCGTATTCGTGAAGCTGAGATGAAAAAACACTGACAATCTGTTGGAACTATTCGGTATTCATACCATACAACCTTTTTACAAACTAAATTTTATTTATTATGAGAATGAAATCTCTTTTTATCGCTGCTTTGGCAACGATGGCATTGGCATCCTGCAACAAGGAAGAAGCAAGGAAAACTCCTACTGGAGCCGTAAAAACCAATTTCGAAGTAGCTCTTCCGGGAGCGATCGACACCTACGCCGTGGAGACTCCGCAGGTAGCGGGTCAGATTACGCCTCTTTACAGCGACGTGACGGTTTATTTGGTCGACGCGGGCGACAATGCCACAGCTTACACATGGACTGATGAGGATATCAAAGCCAAATCAAAGCGCTTCGAGCAAATCGTACTGCCTAAAAGGTGATCGTCGTAGTAAATAAAGGTGCAGCTACGTTGCCGCAGTCGGCAACGATGACTGCCCTTACGGCGGCGCTCAATACGATCGCGGTAGCTGACCAGAATAAGGCGCAGGCCAATGTTGCCGCCGAGGATGCCAAGGGCAATGCCGCAGGTGATTACATTTCGGCACAGCAGGTGACGCTCTACGGCGAGCAGACGACCTTCACGGACGAGACCCCTACCGATGGTCATACCCTGAAAAAAGCTGCCGTAGAACTTAAATCGCTCGTGTCGCGTTTCGAGATCGGCACGGTAAAAGCCGGTACGGGTCTTAAATCGCTGACCGTCGAGGCTGTGTATGTCAACTATTTCTACAAAGAATATGGTAAAACGACCAAACAAGAAGTTGCAGAAGGTGGTTGGACGGACTCCTATGAGCCGGCATGGGCTACGGATAACGTAAGTGCGGACGTAACCTCGCAGGACGGCACGAAGGTTTACGCTTATCAGGTATTTGCCGGCGATATGGTTCCGCACATTATCTACAAAGTGGGTGGTGAGTTGGAAGACGGTTATAAACTTGCAGACGGTACGGAAGGTACTTTCACAGGCAAATATATTACCGTAAAAGGATTCAAGGAAAGCGGTGCTACCGTTTCGACTATCGAAGCACATAAAATCTACAAGATGGGGCTCACGGACAGCGGTATCGAAATCAAACCTGAAGAGATTACCGATAAACCCGAAAAGGAGAAGATCGACTTGATTGTGGCCGTTACGGTGGCTCCGTGGACCGAAACGACGATAACACCTGAAATCTAAATCCGAATTACTGAAGGAGCGAGGGGGTGAACGCCCCTCCTCACTCCTTCCTTTTTGCAAAAACCAAATCATGATGAAACTATTGAAAATACTCTGTACTCTTCTGGGCATTACAGCCGTATCGGCGGGTTGTATTAAGGAAGACATGAGCGGCTGTCCGCCGGAGGTGAACACGTATCTTACGTTCAGCTACCGGGGCGATACGGACGATCCGACGATGTTTCGGAAAATGATCGGTCGCGTGTCGCTTTATGTTTTCGATAGCGCAAGCGGACAGCACATCCTGACGAAAACCGTAGGCGAAGCCGACTTGCGACTTTTCGAAGGCACACAGCTTTACCTGCCCGAAGGCAACTACAGAATCGTATCGTGGGCCAATGCCGCGAACAATACGGAAATTCTCGTAAACGGAGCCTTGTCGCAGGGACGCGTACATGCGCCCGGGTACACAGCGCGGAAGCGCATTGCGACCAACGACCATCTCTATTACGGGGAATTAGACATAACGGTGCCGGCGACCGCTATACAGCCGGGTAACAATGCCATAAAGGTAACGGGAGACATTCCGCACAGGAGCGCGCACATCAATATTGAAATTTACACATTCATTTTATAGATTGAGCAGTGATGTTTCGGCACACCGCCACTCCGCTCGTTCGAGAGAATACGCCACTCAAAAAGGACAAAGAAAAATCATATTCATGCCGCCACGAACCCGATAGCCGGTTGGCAAAACGCCGTTTATTCGGCGTCTGCTGCACGGATATTGCCCATTTCGTCGACCATCCCCGGTGTTCGTTGCCCTACGTATCCATCTTACGAATAATCGACACGAGCGACTCGTCGAATTCCGCAAGGAAATATTCTGTCTTCATCGGTACGGTGTCACATGCCGTTTTTAATGTCACTATCCAATTTCTATTCAGCTTTTTATGCTATTTTTGCAGAAAAAAACGATGAATCCGTTGATCTCTTATATTGCCCGTAAACTGCCGACAGCGGCATTGGTTAGCACACTCGTTATTTTTTATCCTAACATCGTGTGCTTGTGTGTGGATATTGTGCGGACTACCGATGTTGCCTCAATGCAGATTGTGAGTTTGGCGCTCTATACTTTGGTCAAATTTCTACTCTTTTGGGGCATGTTCTTCGTGCTTATCCGGTACAACCTGAACCATACCACCCTGCCGTTGAACAGAAGACTTGCGGCCAACCTGCTGATGGTATCCGGGGTGTATGCAGTGAATCTTGCCGTCTATCTCCTGTTCAAGTCCTACGGAGCACGCGAGGACACGGGGAGCGTGCTTGTGTTCCAATACCTCGTCACCTGCTTCTTCAGTACGGTGTTGGGACATTTCGTCAAACTGTACATAGAGCAGCGGCAGAAAGAGATGGAGATACAACGTCTGAAATCGGAAAACCTGCAAAGCCGCTACGATGCGCTCATGGGCCAGATAAATCCGCATTTCCTGTTCAACTCTTTGGGAGGCATATCGGCATTGATTCGCAAGAAAGATGACAACCGCACGTTACGTTACGTGGACGAGCTTTCGGACATTTTCCGCTACATTCTTCAAAGCGAACGCAAGGGGATGGTCGGCTTGGGCGAGGAATTGCAGTTCGTCGAGGCGTTCCGTTATGTGATGGAGGTACGTTTCGAGGACAAGCTTTCCTTTGATATACGAGTGGACGAACGGGCGAAGAACACATACAAGCTGCCCGTCCTCTCCCTGCTGCCGCTGATCGACAATGTAGTGGTACATAATCAAATCGACACCGACCATAAAATGATTGTCTCTGTTTCCATAAACGGCCGGGAAGAACTGGTCGTCTCGAATCCCGTATATCCTCGGCAGACACCGGCCAAGAGCAATGGTACGGGATTACGCAATCTCTTTAACAGATTCGGACTGCTCACCGGAAAAAACATCCGTAAGGAACATACGGAAACCAAGTTCACCGTATATCTTCCATTGACAAAATAACCCTCCGCCTTATGAAAGTACTGATTGTAGAAGACGAGACCTCCGCTTACGAAAACCTGAAAGCGATATTGATGGACTTGTATCCTGACATCGAGATAGCGGGCAACACCCAGAGCGTGGCGAAAACCGCAGAATGGCTGCAAGAACACGGGCAGCCGGATTTGATCTTCATGGACATACACCTTTCCGACGACTCGGCATTTGCGCTGTTCGAGCGGATGGAGGTGGACATACCCGTCATCTTCACCACTGCTTACGACCAGTATGCCATCGAAGCATTCCGGGTGAACAGTATCGACTACCTGTTGAAACCCGTCAAAGCGGCGGAAGTGAAGCGGGCAGTAGAGAAATACCGCAGGCTCGACCGTTCCGACATATCCCGATACCTCTCCCGGCTCACAGAACTTTCGCCTTCCAAGCGGGGTAAGGAGAGAATACTTATCCCGTATCGTGATAAGTTGATGCCGGTTGCGCTCAAAGACATCTCTTTCTTCTACACGAACGACCGCAACACGACGGTCTATCTGAAAAACGGGCATACCTATCCCTATACCAAAACCTTGGAACAGATAACCAAGGAACTGGGCTCCGACGACTTTTTCCGGGCAAACAAGCAGTTTCTGATACGCCGCGACAGCGTGGCGGATATTACTGTCTGGTTCGACAGCCGCCTGCTCGTCACCCTCGACACCACCACGCCCGAACACCTGTACATCAGCAAGAACCGCGCAGCAGCATTCAAGGAATGGATGATGCAGGGCGGATAACCGTGCGTATTCGTCTTGCCTCACGATTTTTTCGCTTTGCTGCGGACGGCGTTACGCCTTTGTCCGGAAACCCATACTTTTGCCACATAATCAACGAACTAAAAGAAACAGATTATGACAAAAGTAGCAGTTATCGGCGGATGCGGGCACATAGGCAGTTGGCTCGTTCCGCAATTGGTCAAGGCGGGATACGAGACGGTTTCCATATCCCGCGGTATAAGCAAACCATACAAAGAAGACGAGGCATGGAACGAGGTTGAATGTATCGCCCTCGACCGCGACAAGGAGACGGATGGGGCTTTCGAGCGCAAGATTGCCGCCTTAAAAGCCGACGTGGTGATAGACCTTATCAACTTCCGGCTGGACGACGTGCAGGCCATGCGCCGTGCCCTCGACGGACGGGTGGCGCAATATGTATATTGTTCGTCATGCTGGGCGGAAGGACGTGCCGAGGTGCTGCCCTTTAACCCCGATAACACGGCGAAAGAACCCTTGTGCGAGTACGGACGGCAGAAATACGCCTCGGAGCTATATCTGGCTGCGGAGTGGAAAGAACGCGCTTTCCCCTCGACCGTCATCATGCCGGGGCAAATATCGGGTGCCGGCTGGACGATTATCAATCCGTGGGGCAACCGGTTGATGCGTTGCAACGAGATTATCCGCAGCGGAGGAACGCTCATGCTCCCAAATTTCGGCATGGAGACCATTCATCACGTACATGCAGAAGACGTGGCGCGGCTGTTCACCCTTGCCGTTACCCATAAAGAGAATGCTTTGGGCGAGAAGTTCTACGCCGTGAGCGGCGGCAGTATCACGCTTTACGGTTATGCCTGCCTGCTCTACCGGCATTACGGCATGGAACCGAAAATCGACTTTCTCCCGTGGCGCGAATGGACGGAATACGTCCGTCAGGAGTGTGCTCCCTATGCAGCACGCGAGGAAATAGAGCACCAGCTCACCGAAAGCTACCTGCATCTGTCGCGCAGTGGATTCTTCACCACAGCGAAGGAGCACGACCTGCTCGGCTACGTGCCTACGCATACGAATGTGGAAACGATCATCGAGAGTGTGGATTACATGGCTGCCCATGGATGGCGTGACAGATAAAATCTCCGGCGTATGAAGAAAGGTCTGCTTGCATTGGCTTTGGGCACATTCGGACTGGGCATCACGGAGTTCTCCACGATGGCTATCCTACCCTACATCGCCCAAAACATTCATATCGACATTCCGACGGCGGGCACATTCGTGTCCGCCTACCTGCTCGGCACGGGCACGGGAGCGGTGCTGCTGGCTTTTGCCGGGCGGTTCGGGTTGAAACAAATCCTATTGACTCTTATCGGACTGGTGGCTCTCGGCAACTTGTGCTCGTCGTTGGCGACCGGCTATCTGCCCTTGCTGCTGTGCCGCTTTGTGGCAGGCTTGCCCCACGGGGCGTTCTACGGCACGGGAGCGGTGGTGGCCGGAAGGCTTGCCGACGAGGGAGGAAGCAACCGTGCCGTGGCGGTGGTCATGACCGGTATGATGGTGGCGAATCTCGTGGGAGTGCCGCTCGCCACGGCGTTGGGGGCGATGGTCTCATGGAGGTTAGTGTTCGTGGCGGTAGGCTGCTGGGCGTTATTGGTGCTGGCGGCTATCTGGCGGTACGTCCCCTCTTTGGAGAACACGCAGACGGCTTCCATCGGTAGCCAACTGGCAGGGTTGAAAAACCGGAAAGTATGGCTGTGGCTGGCGGTCATCTTCTTGGCCAACGCGGCTGTGTTCGGCTGGTACAGTTACATCACGCCGCTGCTGACCGAGGTGGCGGGCTTCTCCGCTTCCCGCCTGCCTCTCCTCATGGCGTTGGCAGGGCTGGGCATGGTGGCAGGAAACTTCGCGAGCGGCAAGTTGTCGGACAAGTTCGGTTCCGCCCGTGTGGTCTCCACCGCGCAGGGGATGATTTGTCTGGTGCTTGTCTGTATCTTTTTGTTTGCTGACTGTCCGTGGCTGTGCGTGGTGCTGACGGTGGCAGGTATCGGCTGCTTCGCCGCGCTGACAAGTCCCGAACAGGTACTCTACCTCCGCCTGTTGCGCGGAAGGGAACTGTTGGGAATGACGATGGCGCAGATAGGGTTCACCGTGGGCGGTGCGGCAGGAGCTTCGTGCAGCGGCATGATTTTGGAAGCCGGACACGATTTCCATTATCCGGCACTCATGGGTGCTGTGTTCGCACTGGCTGGATGCCTTGTTTCGCTGGTGTTCAGCAGAAAAAGGGAAGGGATATGCGGAAACGGATAAGCCTGAAAAGTGCAAAGGCGTGGCTTCCGGTCTTTGCGCTGACGCTCGCGGCGTTTATATTTAATACATCTTTGTTTGTCCCTATCGGCTTGTTGACAGACATCGCTTCGGATTTTCATATTTCGGCTGCAAAAGCAGGGTGGATGACTTCTTGGTATGCGTGGGTGATTGCCGTTCTCTCCCTGCCTCTGATGTTGGCGGCAGGCAGGATGGATTGCCGCAAATTGTTGCTGTGGGCATTAGGCGGATTTGTCGCCTGTTCTGCGCTGTCTGCCTTGTCGCCCCACTATTCTATTTTATTGGTAGCCCGTATGGGAGTAGCTTGCAGCCATTGCATCTTTTGGGGGCTCGCGGCAGCATTGGCGGTTAAGGTTGCCCCGGAAGGAGGAAGAACGACTGCCTTGGGCTTGATTACAACCGGCACATCCATTGCTATGATAATCGGACTTCCGTTGGGGCGTGCCGTCGGTCTGTACATGACGTGGCGGATGACTTTCGCAAGCATTGCCGCGATAGGGTTGTTGGTAGCCTTGTTTTTGGGCATGGTATTCCCGAAGCTGCCCAACACCCGACCGATGACGCTGCACCGGTTGCCGGTACTGTTCCGCAACAAGGCTCTGATGAGCATTTACGTGTTCACCTTGCTGACAACTACGGCACATTATACGGGGTACAGTTACGTGGAGCCGTTTCTGGGGCAGGTTGCCCGGCTGGATGAACATGTCATCACGTTGGTTCTGATGTTGGTAGGATTGTCCGGCATTGCGGGAAGCGTCTTGTTTTCCAAATTCTTCACCCGGATGCCCGATGTCTTTTTGTTTTCGGCTTCATTGGGAATAACCGCCTCGCTCATGCTGTTACGACCGCTTTCCGGTTGCGCTTGGGCGATAATCATCTTGTGCTTCCTGTGGGGGATTGCCTACACGCTTTTTAACTTGTCGCTCCAAATGGGGGTTATGGAAGTATTGCCACAGGCCTCGACCATCACGATGACCATTTACGCAGTGACGTTCAATTTAGGAATCGGCTGCGGCACTACCATTGGGGGAGCGGTGTGTACGCATGCGTCCATTGCCTACATCGGTTATGTCGGGGGAATAATCGCTCTGATTGCTTTTGTCTATTGCATCAGATATGTATTATGTTTTTGGAAATTGCTTCCTGATAGGAAGTAATTGGATTTGCGTTTTTGCAAAAGCCTATGGATTGTAAAATGATGTAATGAATAAAAAGAGATACACCCTATTTTACAGGAATAGTTACAAATAGTCTTCAATAAAGATTCGATGTTTCCCATCAATATCTTGGTTCTAAGATAGAAACTAATAATGACAAGTAAATTGACATGAAAGAACAAATTAAAAAGTCTTCTCTTTTTTTGAAGGGAAGCGACACCTGACCCACTTTGCCACCGAACAGGATGTAGCGGAAGAATTGTTTGCGTTACTCTCCGAAGCGAGAGAACTTTATCTTCGAGATGTGATTGTGGGCGGCAAGCGGTATAGCCGCTGTGTGGATGATTTCATCAACAGTCACCGGTACATAAACTGCAACAATGCGATTTGCCCAAACTGCCACGAGATGAACATCCACATCGTCAAGGGGCTGTTGACCGAATGCGCACACCTTGTTCAACCTTTTTTTGCCGTATCCGACTTTTCCTTTGAGAAGTGTATGGAGTTGCGAAGGCAGTATGACCGCTCGGAACCGTTGCCGTCACCTATCGCGCATCATACCGATGGTTTTATAAAAGCTCCGCCGCTTTCTTTCGGCTGCGACTTCACTCAAGAACAGATGACAGGTATTGTGTCTTGTGCCAATACTTATCATCTGTTTTGCGTTTCAGCGGTTTGCATCGAGGATATGGAAGCTCTCTTTTCCTGCAAAGAAGGCTTTCATATTCGGGTAAACAATATCCGCCATGTGGCTATTCTGTTCGATGCGCTTCTTGAAAATTCGTTCATCCAACCGTACTGGCAGTCCGTTCTCGATAAAGGAAGGTTCTTGTTGTCCAAAGACGGCAAGCGGTTCATTTCCGCGTCGAGCCTTTCATCAGCCCTTTCCGTTATAAGGAGTAGTCACAATTGCTGGGGTTAATTTTTTCAAAGAAGTGCACCGAAGAAAGCTCTGTCAAGGCTGACGCTATTAGCTTTGTACCTAGGAGAAGTCCTGGAGTATTTTATAATGGCGGGGAAAGATTAAGAATCGTAATAATGAGGTACTCACGGAAACAGGATATCCATGCAGAGATATAGCCGGTTCATCAACATCAGCCCATGGGCGGTTCCGCTTTGAGACAGATAAAACCAGAAAAAACTTATCAAAAATTAATGATAAAATGAGCAAATTGAAAGACAATTGATGATCAATCAGTTGTCTTTTTTGGTTACCGCCTTGCAGTAACCCCACAACACGCAGTCTATCAATATCCCCCGGAAAATAATCGCTTCACACGGACTTTCAACCCGCAAAGCGGATTTGCTGCACTTCCGACAACCGGGTTTCGCGCTCCACGAACACGACCGAAACGGACATAAAACAGGCCGGAGCAGCATCCCGGGCACAAAACCGGACAAAAACCACGGCGGAAGGCCGGCCGGCGGGTTTCAATCCGGTTTACCAAAACGGCCGGGATCCAAACGCATAAATTGCTGTTTACAAACATCTTCCCAAAAAAGTATATTTACTTTGCCTCTAACATACCCGGGATATAATCCCGGGTTACATATTTATTAATTTACTTTGTAAAAGTGGAATTACGCAATGTTCCGAAACCTACAAACCAAACTTAAATACGACCATGGACTCATTTTACAACGGGTTTGCATCCGTCTGCAAGGCAGCCCGGACGATCTTCGGAAGGACAGGGGATATGCGGCGCGGCACATCGCACCGGAAGCAGAAATCCATAACGGCGCTATGCCTGGCCCTGCTTCTGCTCGCATCGGGCACCCCCGTCCGCTCGCAGCAACGGGTTTATTTCGTCGACGGATACCACGGGGGCATCTACGGCCACTACCCGGTCGCCTGGAAAACCCGCTTCATCACCGACCAGCTGGCCGCGCATCCCGAATGGAGGATCGGGCTGGAGATCGAACCCGAGACATGGGACACCGTCGAGGTACGTACGCCGGCCGACTACGCCCGGTTCAAGGCGATCGCCGCCGACAGGCGCGTCGAATTCACCAACCCGTCCTATGCCCAGCCCTACTGCTACAACATCTCGGGCGAAAGCATCATCCGGCAGTTCGGATACGGCATGCGGAAGATCCGCAGCCATTTCCCCGACGTGGAGTTCGTCACCTACTCCGTCGAGGAGCCGTGCTTCACCAGCTGCCTGCCGCAGATACTGAAACTCTACGGGTTCAAATACGCATCCCTGAAGTGTCCGAATACCTGCTGGGGCGGGTACACGGCGCCCTACGGCGGCGAACTGGTCAACTGGATCGGCCCCGACGGCAGTTCGATCCTCACGTCGCCGCGCCATGCCTGCGAAGAGCTCCAGAAAAACTCGGTGTGGCAGACCACGGCATGGGGCAATGAGAAGGAGTACCTCGACGCCTGCATCGCATACGGCATCGCCCACCCCGTGGGGATGTGCTACCAGGATGCGGGATGGAAATACGGCCCCTGGATCGGGTCGGGCGACAGCATCCGCAACAACTCGGTCTACGTCACGTGGCGGGAGTATTTCGAACGGGTGACCGACGGCAGGAGCTCCGACGACTACCGCATGCCGCAGGAAGACGTCCGCGTAAGCCTTATGTGGGGCAGCCAGGTATTGCAGCGCATCGCGCAGCAGGTGCGCGAATCGGAGAACAAGCTCGTCAGGGCCGAAAAGGCGGGGGTCATCGCCAACCTCGTGAACGGCTACCGCTACGGGCAGGCAACGCTCGACGAGGGCTGGCGGACGCTGATGCTCGCCCAGCACCACGACTCGTGGATCGTACCTTACAACGGGCTCAACAGGCAGGGGACATGGGCGCAGCACATCCGCCGCTGGACGGCCGCCACCGACTCGCTGTGCGACGAGGTGATCGCCGATGCGCTGCAAAGCTTCGCGGCACCGGGCGGCGGCGTGGAGATCCGCCTGCGCGTCTGCAACACGCTCGGCAGCCCCCGCCGCGAAACGGTGTCGGCGACGCTGCCCGAAGGCCTCGGCGACGGGGAGCTGGCAGTGACAAACGCCAAAGGCAAACGGGTTCCGCACGCCATCGTCCCGGCGCAGGGCGGGCGGCGGCTCCTGTTCGAAGCCTCCGTCCCGGCATTCGGTTACACGACCTACACTGTAAAAAAGACATCCGGCAACGCGGCCGCGGCCGCACCCCGCCAGGCACAGGCTCAGACGGGCCGGCACATCCTCGAGAACGACATGTACCGGATCGTGATCGACCCCGCACGGGGAGGCACCATCACGAGCCTCGTCGCAAAAAAGGAGGGCGGGAAGGAATTCGCCGACCCGCAGCACAAATTCGCCTTCGGCGAGTTGCGGGGATTCTTCTACGACCAGGGGCAGTTCCACTCCTCGGCGCAGTCCCCGGCCACCGTGACCGTACTCTGCGACAACGAGCTGGAAAAAAGCGTCCGCATCAGCGGCCGGATCGACACGCACCCCTTCACGCAAACGATCACGCTCCGCAAGGGCGAACGGAAGATCGGTTTCGACCTGAAGATCGACTGGCAGCACAACGTCGGCATCGGGGCATTCCGCCAGAAGGACGGCTTCAACAACAACCACAGGGCATTCTACGACGACCGTTTCAACCTCAACATCCTCTTTCCGGTCGCCCTCGACGCCCCCGCGCTGTATAAGGACGCACCTTTCGACGTCTGCAAAAGCACGCTGGAAAACACCCACTTCACCACCTGGGACAACATCAAGCACAACGTCATCCTGCACTGGGTAGACCTCGCGGAGCGGGACGGCGGCCACGGCTTGGCGCTCCTCTCCGACCACACGACCTCCTATTCCTACGGCGCAGACGCCCCGCTGGGACTTACGGTGCAATACTCCGGCAACGGGCTCTGGGGGCGCGACTACCCCATCGACGGCCCGACGCACATCCGGTTCGCCGTCGTACCCCACCGCAGGGCATGGGACGCCGCAGGCATCCAGGAAGAGAACCGGCGCTGGAACGAACCGCTGCTCTGCACGTTTGCGGCGCAGGCCGCCGCGGACGAAGCCTCGCTGATCGACGCGGCGGGCACGGGCTATGAGATTTCGGCCGCCTACCTCGACGGGGAGCAGATCGTCGTGCGCCTATTCAACGCCGACGGCGACGGCACCCCGCAGAAAATCAGGTTCGCCTTCCCGCTTTCGAAGGTCGAGCAGACCGACCTGAACGGGAACGCGACGGCCGCCTGCGCCATCCGCAAGCGGGGCGGCGTATCGGAAATCGAGGTGGCGATGCCCCGCTTCGGACTGAAAACCCTTCGACTGACAAAATAAGACCAAGCCATGCACTACCGCAACATTCCCAAGACCTTACTCTTCCTCTTATTATGCTGCCCGTCCATGGGGCTCACCGGCTGCTCCGCGGCCGCGCAGGGCGACACGGGCAGCTTCTCGCCGGCCGACTACGTGAACCCCTTCATCGGGGCGAGCACCAGCACGAGCGCCGCGGGCGTCTACCACGGACTGGGCAAGACCTTCCCCGGGGCGACGACTCCCTACGGCATGGTGCAGGTCAGCCCCAACACCATCACCGGCGGGGACAACAGCCCCGGGTACAGCTACGAGCACACGACCATCGAAGGGTTCGCCTTCACGCAGATGAGCGGCGTGGGCTGGTTCGGCGACCTGGGCAACCTGCTGGTCATGCCGACGACCGGCCCGCTGCAAAAGATCGCGGGCAGGGAGGACGGCTCGATCGGGGGTTACCGTTCCCATTACGACAAGGCCACGGAAACCGCGCGCGCGGGGTATTACAGCGCCCTGCTGACCGACTACGGCATCCGTGCCGAAAGTTCGGCGACCCCGCACTGCGGCATCATGCGCTTCACCTTTCCCGAGGGCGAACAGTCGCGCATCCAGATCGACCTGGCGCGCCGCGTCGGCGGCACGGCCGAGCGGCAATACATCGAGGTGGTGGACAAGCACACCATCGCCGGGTGGATGAAATGCACCCCCGCCACGGGCGGCTGGGGCAACGGCGAGGGACAGGCCGACTATACGGTCTATTTCTACGCGCAGGTGGACAAGCCGATGGAAAACTACGGGTTCTGGAGCGCCGACATCCCCGACGACTGGGTACGCAAGCGCGACGAGGTGGTCAGCGTCCCCTACCTGCAGCGCGTAGCCGCGGCGCCCGTCGTCACGGGCATCGACCGCATCGAAGGCAGGCACATCGGCTTCTACACCGAATTCGGGACGCGGCAGGACGAGCAGGTCGTCCTCCGCGCGGGCATCTCGTTCGTCGACATGGAGGGCGCCCGGAAGAATTTCGAGGCGGAGATCGCCGGCAAGGCGTTCGACCGGGTTGCCCGCGAGGCGCGCGAGCTGTGGAACCGGGAGCTGGCGCGCATCCGCATCGACGGGGGCAGCGACCGGCAAAAGACGATCTTCTACACGGCGCTCTACCACACGATGATCGACCCCCGCATCTACACCGACGCCGACGGGCGCTACCCGGGAGCGGACGGCAGAATCCATACCACGGGAGGCAGGTTCACCAAACGCACGATCTTCAGCGGCTGGGACGTGTTCCGCAGCCAGATGCCGTTGCAGACCATCATCAACCCGCAGCTGGTCAGCGACCTCGTGAATTCGCTCGTCACGATGGCCGATGAGAGCGGGCGCGGCTATTTCGAGCGCTGGGAGATCGTCAACGCCTACTCGGGCTGCATGCTGGGCAACCCGGCGCTGTCGGTACTGGCCGACGCCTATGCCAAGGGCATCCGCAGCTACGACGTCGAGAAGGCCTACCGCTATGCCGTGAACTCCTCGAAGCGTTTCGGCAACGACCCGCTGGGCTACACCCCCTCGGAACTGTGCATTTCGCACACGCTCGAATACGCCTATACCGACTGGTGCATCTCGCGCCTGGCCACGCAGCTGGGCAAGCGGGAAGACGCCGCCCTCTACGCCGCCAAAGGGCAGGCCTACCGCAATATCTTCGACCGGGAGAAGGGGTGGTTCCGCCCGCGCCGCGCCGACGGAGGGTGGGAGCCGTGGCCCAAGAACGCCCGCACCACCGAGTGGTACGGCTGCATCGAGTCGAACCCCTATCAGCAGGGATGGTTCGTGCCGCACGACGTCGAGGGCATGGTATCGCTCATGGGCGGGCGCGAAGCCGTCCTGCGCGACCTCACGGAGTTCTTCGACAAAACCCCGTCGGACATGCTCTGGAACGACTACTACAACCACGCCAACGAACCCGTCCACCTCGTGCCGTTCCTCTTCAACCGGCTCGGGCAGCCGTGGCAGACCCAGAAATGGACGCGCCACATCTGCGAAAAGGCCTACGCCGACAAGGTCGAGGGGATCGTGGGCAACGAGGACGCCGGACAGATGTCGGCCTGGTACGTGCTCGCGGCCGCGGGCCTGCATCCAGCCTGCCCGGGCGACACGCGGGTGGAGATCACCAGCCCCGTCTTCGACCGCATCGAACTGCGCCTCGACCCGGCCTACGCACCGGGCGGGACATTCACCGTCGTGGCGCACGGGAACAGCCCCTCGAACGTCTACATACAGCGGGCGGTGCTCAACGGCAGGGAGCACACGGCATCCCACATCGACTTCGCCGACATTGCGGCCGGAGGGACGCTCGAACTCTACATGGGCGACACCCCCAACACCCGGTGGGGCATATAGGCAACAACAGGACGAACCTAATCATATCATTAATAACAGACGACAAACCTATGGAAAACACCGTCAACAAAGACCGCAGCCGGCTGCGGTCATCGCTCAGGCGGATCGCCGCGGCAGGCCTCTTCGGCCTCTGCTCGCTGTCGGCCGCCTTCGCACAGAAACAGGACTACGTGCAATACGTGAACACGCTGCAGGGCACCGACTCGAAATTCGAACTGAGCTACGGCAACACTTACGCCACGACCGGCATGCCCTACGGGATGCACACCTGGGGCGCACAGACCGGCCCCAACGGCGAAGGCTGGAAATACCAGTACTCGGTCGACAAGATCCGCGGATTCCAACAGGCGCACCAGTGCAGCCCGTGGATGAGCGACTATGCGGTCTATTCGCTCATGCCCGAGGTCGGGGAGCTGGTCGTAAACGAGGACGCGCGTGCGTCGAAATTCAGCCACGCCAACGAGATCGCCAAACCGCACTATTACCGGGTGACGCTCGACAACGGCATCACCACCGAAATGGCACCCACCACGCGCGGCGTGCACCTGCGCTTCACCTACCCCCGGAAAGGCGACGCCTACCTGGTGCTGGACGGCTATTTCGCCATGAGCGGAATGAAGATCGACCCCGCCAAACGTCAGATCTCGGGGTGGGTGAACAACCAGCGTTTCGTCAACCACCCCGAAACCTTCCGCAACTATTTCGTCATCCAGTTCGACCGGCCGTTCAAGGAGTACGGGCTCTGGGAGAACGAGCATGACGAACGCTTCCCGGGCATGACCGAGGGCGAAGGCAAGGGCTACGGGGCCTACGTGCGCTTCAAGGCCGGCACCAAAGTGCAGGCCAAGGCCGCCTCGTCCTACATCAGCCCCGAGCAGGCGCTGCTCACGCTCGACCGCGAACTGGGCGCCGACAAGAACCTCGAAGCGACCAAGAAACGCGGCGCCGAAACGTGGAACGCCCTGCTGGGCCGCATCGCGGTCGAAGGCGGCACCGACGAAGAAATCCGCACCTTCTATTCGTGCCTGTTCCGCGCCAACCTCTTCTCGCGCAAGTTCTACGAACGCGACGCCGAGGGCAACCCCTACTATTACAGCCCCTACGACGGCAAGGTACACGCGGGCTACATGTATACCGACAACGGTTTCTGGGATACGTTCCGTTCGCAGTTCCCGCTGACCAACATCCTGCACCCGACGATGCAGGGACGCTACATGAACGCCTTGCTGGCGGCACAGGAGCAGTGCGGCTGGCTGCCATCGTGGTCGGCGCCCGGCGAGACGGGCGGCATGATCGGCAACCACGCCATCTCGCTGCTGACCGACGCATGGGCCAAAGGCATCCGCACGTTCGACCCCCAGAAGGCGCTGGAAGCCTATGCCAAGGAGTCAATGAACAAAGGCCCGTGGGGCGGCGCCAACGGCCGCGCGGGCTGGAAGGAGTACTGGCAGCTGGGCTACGTTTCCTACCCCGAGTCGATGGGCTCGACGGCACAGACACTCGAATACGCCTACGACGACTTCTGCGGCTACCAGCTGGCGCGCATGACCGGCAACAAGTTCTACGAGGAGATCTTCTCGCGCGTGATGTATAACTACCGCAACGTCTTCGACAAGGAGTCGGACTTCATGCGCGGCCGCCTCAAGGACGGCAGCTGGCTCACACCCTTCGACCCCTACGAGTGGGGCGGCCCCTACTGCGAAGGCAACGCATGGCACTACAACTGGTCGGTGTTCCACGACGTGCAGGGGCTCATCAACCTCTACGGCAGCGACGAGGTATTCACCGCGAAGATCGACTCCGTATTCACCGTGCCCAACATCATCAAGCCGGGTACCTACGGCGGCATGATCCACGAAATGAAGGAGATGGAGCTGGCCAATATGGGACAGTACGCCCACGGCAACCAACCCATCCAGCACATGATCTACATGTACAGCTACGCCGGCCAGCCGTGGAAGACCCAATACTGGTCGCGGCAGATCACCGGGCGGCTCTACAACTCCTCGGAGCGCGGCTATCCGGGCGACGAAGACCAGGGCGGCATGTCCTCGTGGTATATTTTGAGCTCGCTGGGCATTTACAGCGTCTGCCCCGGCACCGACCAGTACGTATTGGGCAGCCCCGTGTTCCGCAAGGCGACCATCACGATGGAGGACGGCCGGAAGTTCGTCATCGAGGCCGACGGCAACTCGCAGCAGAACGTCTATATCCAGTCCGCGACGCTCAACGGCAAGCCGCTCGACAAGAATTACATCACCTACAAGGACATCGCCGACGGCGGCGTCATGCGCCTGGTAATGGGCCCCGAGCCCAACAAGGAGCGCGGCACGGGCAAGGATGCGGCTCCCTTCTCGCTTTCCAGACCCGAATGAACCGATCGACAACCGAAATTCAGAAGGACATGTTCAAATCCCTGAAAACAATATCCCTGTCGCTGGCGGCCCTCTTACTCGGGACCGGCACGCGTTTTCGGGC